>ERZ890953.878-NODE-878-length-16311-cov-8.278174_pt1 | contig 16311 bp, 12 predicted proteins | sample MGYA00521264_ERZ890953 | MGnify/ENA primary metagenome ERZ890953 (study PRJEB32303, sample SAMEA104408629) | aquatic metagenome | biome: Brackish water; feature: Chemocline; material: water | place: Baltic Sea | collected 2014-10-26T21:54:00 | depth 200 m ...
GCCACCGAGCCCCCAGCCACCGAGCCCCCAGCCCCGGTGCCGGAGATCGTGCAACCCCCTCCTCCCCCTGCTGGCGGCGGCATCTTCACCCGCCTGATCGGGGTGATGGATGCCGGCTTGGGACCCACGGCCATCGCGCCCGGGGGGGGGGTGCAGGTGGGCGTGGTGTTGCCGCACAACCTGAGCGCGGGCGTGGGCTTCCAGGTCGAGGCCATACGCCTGCTGCCCCACGCCGAGCAGAGAGCGGATCGCTACGCGGAGCAGCGAGAGGGAGACGCCCACCTGACCCTGCTGTGGAGCCCGTCCTGGAGGCTGGCTCCGGTGGTGGGCGCGCGCTTCGGTGTGCTGGTGCGAACCGTGTACCTGGCCAGCCTCCAGGACGGTGAGTTCGAGCGTCGGGTGGTGAGCACCTGGACCGACACCGGCGGCACCGAGGACCCCTCGGACGACGTCGAGTTGCCCATCGCTCCGTTCCCCATCGCGGGCATCGACCTGGGGCTCTCGGTGCCCGCGGGGCCTGCCGTACGCCTGCAGCCCTACCTTCAGCTGCAGCTCGACCTCACCTACCCGATGGCCCTCGAGCTCTTCGAGGACACGGTCACCGCGCTCCCCTGGTACTCCCTGCACGCCGGCCTCGCCCTGCACCTGCAGCCAAACTCCCGATCCCGGTGATCGTTTTGTTTCCCTAGGCGCACGATGCCGTTGATGGAAGTCTTCCCCTGCGCACCAACCCTGGTCCAAGCTGCGGCTCTCGGAGAGCCTGCGGCCCGCGATCGGCTCGTGGATGCCTGTCTCCCGGTGGTGCTGGGCTGGTGTGCGCGGCTGGGGGGGCCCAAGGTCGACCCCGAAGACGCCGCTCACGATGTGCTCATCGTGATGCTCGACCGCCTCGACAGCCTCCGGGACTTCGGCTCGTTCACCTCCTGGCTCTTCGGCATCACTCGCCGGGTGCTCGCCAAGCACCGCCGCCAGGCCTGGGTCAAGCGCTGGGTGCCCGGCTTCATGCCCGATGCCGTCGAACCCGGGGCCTCGCCCTACCAGCGCGCCCACCTCTCCGAGACCTCCCGTCGGGTCCAGGCCGCCCTCGAAGAGCTGCCGCCGGCCCAGCGCGAAGTGCTGGTGCTCTGCGATCTCGAGGAGCGCACGGACCTCGAGGTCGCCGAGCTGCTGGAGATCCCTCTGGGCACCGTCAAGAGCCGCCTGCGGCTCGCCCGTCAGAAGTTCCGCACCATCGCCGAGCAGAACGCCCTGGCCTCCCTGGTCTCGGTCACCGCTGGCGAAGGGGGCAAGCCATGACACCCTTCCGCGAAGTCTTCCGCCGCTTCATCCGCGAGACCGCGCCCTCCGAACGCGCCGTCGCCCGGGTCAAGGAGCGGGTCCTCGAGCCCTCCACCGACGCGGACGTCAGCCGTGCGGTGCTGCAGCACCTGCCCGGGGTGGCCCCCGGCGCCGAGGGGCGCATTCGCGCTCGCCTGGCCGGTCGTCAGCCTGCCCGCAGCCTTCGCGCCTGGGCGTACGGTGGCGTGGCCCTCGCGGCCGCGGCGGCTGGGCTCACGGTGGTGGTGGCCATGCCCGACCCCGGCCTCGCGCCGGTCCAGGCCCAGCTGGCCTCGGGCGAGCAGCGCGCCGAGCTGGCTCCCAGCCCCGAGCTGGCGTTGGCCTACCAGGGCGCCGGAAGCCTCGAGGGCACCCGCCAGGCCCCGCGCATCGCGTGGGAGTCCGGCACGGTCCACGTAGACGTGCAGCCGCACCAGGGCATCGAGCTGGTGGTGGCCACCGCCGAGGCCCAGGTCCAGGTCGTCGGCACCGCCTTCGCCGTCACCAGAGACGCCCTGGGCACCCAGGTGGACGTGGACCACGGCCTGGTGCGGGTCACCTGCCTCGACGGTGCCGCCACCATGCTGGGGGCCGAACAGCACACCACCTGCCTGCCCACCACGGCCCACGGCATGTTGGCCCGCGCCCGTGCGCTCCAGAGCCAGGGCGCCTCGCCCGAGCTGCTGCTGACCACCGCCTCGGTGGCCCTCGAGCGCCACCCGGACCCCAGCCTGGTGCGCACCGAGCTGCAGCTGGTGGGCATCGAGGCCCTCACCCGTCTCGGCCGCGAGGCCGAGGCCCTCGAGCAAGCCCAGGACTACCTGAGCTCGGGTGGCGAGCTGCGCCGTGAGGGCGTGCTCTCCCTGGCTGCGCGCCTGGCCTGGAGCACCGGCGGCTGTGACTCGGCCAGCCCGTGGCTCGAGCAGCTGGCGGTGGTGCAGCCCAGCATCCCCAACCTGGTCAAGCTGGCCGAGTGCCGCGCCACGGTGGACCCTGACGGCGCCCTGCAGGCCCTCGAGCAGGCCCGCGCCATGGGGCCTGACGCTGGCTGGGACGCGGTCATCCAAGAGCGGCTGGCGCAGCTGTAGGTCCAACGGGAACGGGAGCACCTGGTGTGCTCCCGATCGTGTGGTCTCGTGGCGCTTGGCGTGAGGGCGGACTTCAGGTCTGCCCCCACGAGGGCTTGGCGTTCTAGTCCTTGCTGAACAGGGGCGCGTCGCCGTCGGTGGTGGCGCGGGAGGCCGGCGCGGGCCGGTCTGCGCTGCCGTCGCCGAAGCTGTCGTCGCCGTAGCCGCCGCTCGAGGGGGGAGCCTCGGAGCCATCGGCGCGGCCCTTGCGCTGGACGATGTTGTCGTAGATGTAGCTGGTGGCGATGGCCGTGACGGGCACCGTGATCAGCAAGCCCACGATGCAGCAGAGGAAGCCGGCGAGGTTGATGAAGAAGGTGACCAGGCCGAAGAGGAACAGGTCGCCCTTCTCGCCGTGGGTGATCCGCCAGCTCTCCTTGAGGCACTCGATGGGGCCCAGCTGCTGGTCGATGATCAGGTACTTGTGCATCCAGAATCCGATCAACATGATGAACAGCGGGATGAACAGCAGGAACCAGGTGAACAGCACGCCGCCGAGCACCGCGGCGCCCAGCACCAGGCTGGCCAGCAGGCCGGTCAGGTAGTAGGGGCCGATGCTGAACAGGTCGCCCACGCTGGGCTCTTCGTCCCTGGCGGCCTTGAGGTAGACCTTGAGCATGCCCAGGCCGAACCAGGTCTGGACCAGCCAGTTGATGACGCCGAAGAAGGTCTGGACCAGCACCACCAGCGCCAGCACGATGACCTCATCGACGCCAGCCTCGGTGAGCAGCGGGGGCAGCTGCTGGGCGATGTTGCCGAACAGGGAGAGGAAGAACAGGATCACCCCGGCGACGATCATGGCCACGAGCACGCCCGCCGCGTGGTTCTTGAAGCGTTCCCAGGCGACGGACAGGGCGCTGCCGATGTCCCATTGTTCGACGTACATGATGGTCCTCCGAAGATCGAGATGGAGCCCCAGGGGGCCCGGCGGTTGGGCACCTTACCACGCCGGAACCCGTCCCGGTATTGCAGCTACCAGGATGATTCCTGCGCTCGTCGCCCGCTCTGTCGACCCGACGGGCCGGTTTGCTGCGTCGGATCCGGATACTCTCACCGTCCCTGAGTTCCGGAGAGTACATGAGCGCCAACACCACTCGCGATGGCAACCTGACCCTGGTCCCGAAGCCGGAGCGCCAAGAGCCCGCGGCGGATCCCTTCGGCGCCGGTGCGGGGCAGGGCGCTGGAGCCCCAGGTGCCGGTGGTCCCACTGGCGGCTCGGGAGGCTACGGCGGGGGCTATGGCGGCGCCTACGCCCAGCTCGATCCCTTGGCCACCGCGTCCCTCATCTGCGGTGTGCTGGGCATCATGATGATCTGCTGCTGCGGCCTGTTCACCCTGTTGCTCTCCCCCCTGGCCGTCATCCTGGGCATCGTGTCCCTGGTCCGCATCAAGAACAACCCGGACACCCTCTCTGGAACGGGCATGGCCTGGGCCGGCATCGGCACGGGGGTCGCGGCCCTGTTCTTCTACCTGCTGTACTTCATCTTCGTGGGCGGCGTGCAGCTGTTGAACGTGCTGCAGCAGATGTAGTGGGCCTGGCTGACACCCCGGCTCCATGATGGCCACTCCCTCCCATCGGCTGCGCCTGTTGGCGGCATGCCTGGCCCTCTCCGGCGCCGCGGCCCTGTGCTGCGAGGTGGTCTGGATGCGTCGGCTGGCCCTGGCCACCGGCAGCACGGGGGTGGCCACCACCCTGACCCTCTCCGTGTACATGGCCGGGCTGGGCTGCGGCGGCTGGTGGGCGGGCAGGCGGTCCTGGCGGCGGTCCCCGGCGGGCTACGGCGCGCTCGAGCTGGGCCTGGCCTGCTGGGCCGTGGCCTTCCCGCTGCTGCTCGCGGCGGCCCTGGGTGTGCTGTCCCGCTCCGGTCCCACCTGGCTGCCCTGGCTGGCCTCGCTGCTGCTGCTGCCTCCGGGCTTCCTGGCGGGCGCCACCCTGCCGGCCATCGCCGCGGGGATCCCGGACAGGCGCGACGTGGGCCTGCTGTACGCCGTGAACACCGCAGGGGCTGTGGTGGGCGTGCTGGTGGGCCCCTTGCTGCTGTTCCCGGCCCTGGGGCTGCGGGGCGCTGAGCTCTGCGCCGCCGGGGGCTCCGCCCTGGTAGGGCTGGGGGCCTTGATGTTGGCCCGTCGGGCGGCGCCGGCCGCGGCACCCGACGCGGTGCGCGAGGCCTCCGAGCCCACGGCTCCTCGGGCCGCGTTGGCGGCGGTGGCGGTGGCCGGCTTCGTGGCCATGGCCCTCGAGGTGGTCTGGACCCGCCTGGCGGCGCTGCTGGTGGGCAGCAGCGTGCATGCCATGGCCGCGGTGCTGGCGGTGTTCCTGGCCGCGGTGGCCTTCGGGGCCTGGCTGGGCCGGCGCTGGCCGGGGCATGTGGCCGTCCGTGGCGGGCTGGTGCTGTTGGGCCTGCTCGCCTTGGCGGGATCGTGGACCTACGCGGCCCTGCCCCACGGCGTGGCCGCGGCCTGGAGCCTGGTGGGCCAGGGCTCCCTGCTGCCCGGGGGCGTGGTGCTCCTGGCCCTGGCCATGGCTGGCGCCCCCGCCGCCAGCGGCGCGGTCTTCAGTGGCTCCCTGGTCCTCGCGGGCGGCGACAGCGCCACGGCGGCGGGCCGCGTCCTGGCCGCCAACACCGTCGGCGGCGTGCTGGGCTCCGCGCTGGCCGGGCTGGTGCTGCTGCCCTGGCTCGGCATCCAGGGTGTGGTCGGTGCTACGGCCTTGTTGGCGGTGCTCACGGGCCTGACCCTGCCCTTGAGGGGGGTCGAGCTGCGCCGGGCGTGGCGTCCCCGGCTGGCGATCTTCGCCGCGGCTGCCATCGCGGTGCTCGTCTCGCCGCGCTGGGACGCGCCCATGTACTCGGTGGGCCTCTACCATCGTGTCTCCGAGTTCGTGGACCTCTCACCCCGGGCGGTGGACGCCTTCGCCCACGAGGGCTGGCAGCTGCGCTTCTACGCGGACGGGCACAGCGCCACGGTGGCCGTGGGGCAGAGCGACTCCACGGGCAACATCTGGCTGTCCATCAACGGCAAGGTCGACGCCTCCACGGGCGCCGACATGGCCACCCAGCAGACCAGCGGCTGGCTGCCTGTGCGCATCGCTGAGGCTGCCCGGGGCGTGCCCGTGGAACACGCCGTGGTGGTGGGGTTGGCCAGCGGGGTCACCGCCTCGGAGGCCCTCGAGGCCGGGGCCGCCCGGGTCACCGTCATCGAGCTCGAGCCCGAGGTGGTGCGGGCCGCCCGCTTCTTCGAGGGCGTCAACCGCGGCCTGCTGGACGATCCGCGGGCCACGGTGGTGCGGGCCGACGCGCGCGCCTGGCTCGCCCGCGACGGGCCTCGCTACCCCGTGATCGTCTCCGAGCCCTCCAACCCGTGGATCACCGGGGTCAGCAACCTGTTCACCCGGGAGTACTGGCAGCTGGCGCGGCGTCGCCTCGAGCCCGACGGCGTGTTCTGCCAGTGGGTGCAGCTGTACTCCCTGCCGCCCGAGGCCCTCAGATCCCTGGTGGCGACCTTCGTGCAGGTCTTCCCCCAGGCCTGGCTCTTCGAGACCATCCCAGGCGCCGACGCGCTGCTGGTGGCGGCGCCCTCCTTACCCGCCGGGCTCGAGATCGAGCCCCTGCTGGGCCCCGAGCAGCTGCGGCGCTTCGCCCAGGGCGCCCCCCTGAACACCGACGACCGCCCCTGGGTGGAGCTCGAGGCGCCACGCTGGCTCCACCGGCCCACCGCGGCCATGAACCGCGAGCTGCTGCTGGAGGCGGCCCAGGTCGAGCCCTGAGGTTTCGCGGGCTCACGCACCCCGCAGCGGATCGACCTGCAGCGCCAGCAGCAAGCTCTTCACGCTGGCCGCGAAGCTGCGGGCACCCTTGAGGCCCGAGTGCATGGAGTCTCCGCTGGTGCGCACGGGCATGAACACCGGCAGCTCGAGCAGGCGCAGCCCGTGGCGCAGGGCGAAGACGCGCACGTTGGCGTCGGCCGCGCCGCCGGGCAGCGGAAAGCTGTGGGCGAACAGCTCCAGGCTGTGCCTGTTGAGGGCCCAGTAGCCGCTCATCACGTCCTGCAGCGGGGCGCCCGTGCTGGCCCGCACCGCCGAGGCCAGCGCGGCGTTGCCCGCGCGTCGGGCCAGGGTGCCCGGGCTGCCCGTGCCTTGGCGGCTGCCTGTGACCATGTCGGCGCGGTCCAAGGCCTGCAGCAGCTGTGGGGCGGCCTCGGGCGGGTGCTGGCCGTCGGCGTCCAGCTGGATCACCCGGGAGATGCCCCGCGCCAGACAGTGGCGGTAGCCGGCCACCAGCGTGACCGTGTAGCCACGGCCAGGCTGGCTCACCACCTCGGCCCCCAGGCTGCGGGCGACGGCGGGAGTGGAGTCGGTGCAGCCGTTCTCCACGACGATCACTGGGGCCCCGGGCAAGGATCGAGCGATCCCTGCGAGGGTCCGGGGGAGCTGCTCGGCCTCGTTGAAGGCCGGGATGAGCACTGCCAGCGACATGCCTGGAGCATAGTCCACGGCGGGCTCGCAGGCATCGGAGCAGGGAAGCCCGCCTCCTCCCTGCCCGCTGAGCGTGGGCCTGTGCTGGCGGGTTGACAGCGGGGGCGGGGGATACCATGATGGCTGGGTAGCACCGGGTCGATCCCGCTCCACACTTTCACGGAGAACACCATGAACTGGCGTCCCTCGCCGCGTCCGCGGCCGCTCCCCAAGCGCCCCCGCTAGTCCGTCCTGCGGCACGCAGCAGCAAGCGCCCGCCCCCAGCCGGGGAGCGGGCTTGTGTGCATTTGCCGGTCCTGATCGTGAGCTCTGGCACCAGGGAGCGGGCGGCGAGCGCGGGTGCTACGCTTCCTGCATGCCCCCCGCGCGGGAGACCCACGTGCGCGCCCTGAGCATCGCCGCTCCGTTGCTGCTGGCCTTGGTAGGCTGTCCCCTCGAGCCCCGGGTTGTGGACCTACGCCCCGACACCGGCTCGCCCGGCAACACCGATGACACCCAGAGTCGACCGGTCATCATGATCACCACCGGCAGCCTGGACTTTGGCGGGGTGTCGGTGGGCGAGCACCACGAGAAGACTCTGACGATCTACAACACCGGCGATGCCGCCCTGAGCATCGAGGAGGTCGAGATCGTCGAGGACGATGTGCCCTTCTCCTTCGAGCAGCTCGAGCTCGCCTGGCTGGAGCCCGATCGGAGCGCTGCCCTGGTGCTGGCCTTCGAGCCCATCGCCCACGGCTTCGCCAACGGCACCTTGAGCATCCAGAGCGACGATCCTTCCCAGCCAGTCCTCACGGTGGACCTCAACGGCCAGGGCATGGCGCCCCTGCTGCAGGTCCTGCCCTCCGCGGTGGCCCTTGGCCCCACCTGGATCGGCTGTGGTGCCAGCGAGCGCCTGGTGCTGTACAACTCGGGCAACGAGGGCCTGTTCGTCAACGCTGTGGACTTCGAGGCCTCGAGCCAGGAGCTGCAGCTCGTGCTGGCCGAGATGGTCAATGGACCGCTGCCCTGGTCCCTCGGGGCCGAGACCACCAAGGAGCTGGGCACGGTCAGCCACGCACCGGGCGATGAGCGCCAGGACCAGGCCTTCATCACCGTCACCTCCAGCGACAGCCGGGTCGAGGCGGTGCGGGTGAACGTGCTCGCCGATGCCGCGGCCTGGGCTGTGGGATTGGACAGCTTCACGGTGCCCTCGGGGGTGGTCGACGTGGTGGTGGCGCTGGACCGCAGCACCTCGATGGACAGCTACCTGCCTGCGCTGTTGGCCGGGCTGCCAGATCTGGTGGCGGGCCTGGCGGGCCGGGGGCTGGACCTCCAGCTGGCGGTGGTGGTGGACGACGACGGCTGTGTGAACGGATCTGTGGGCTGGATCGACCACCTGAGCTCCAGCTCCGAGGTGCAGGATGCCATCACCGATATGAGCACCCACCACGGCGGTGGAGCCCTGACGGAGCGGGCCTTCTTGATGCTCGCCGAGGCCCTGAGCGTCGACAACCTGGCGGTGGGGGGCTGCGACGAAGGCTTGCTGCGCGACAGCTCCGCGCTCCACCTGCTGGGCATCTCAGACGAGGCCGAGCAGTCCACCGGAGCCTGGTTCGACCATGTGGCCGCCCTGCAGGCCCTGCGGAGCGACAGCGAGCTGGTGATGTTCCACGCCATCGCCGGCGACGACAGCGGCTGTGGCACTGAGTCCTACGGCGGCTTCGAGGACGCGGTGGATCTCACCGGGGGTGCCCTGGCGTCCCTGTGCAGCGACGACCTGGCTGGGGAGCTCGACGCCATGGCTGGCGTGATGGCATCCGTCGCGGGTGATCCCGCCTCGGAGGGCCCCTATACGCTGAGCCAGCAGCCCGTCGCGGCCTCCATCCTGGTGCGTGTGGACGAGACCACCCTCACCGAGGGCTGGGCCTACGACGAGGACAGCAACAGCGTGTCCTTCGAGGCGGTCCAGGCGCCGAGCCCCGGCGCGGTGGTGGAGTTCTCCTACGCCGTGTGGCCCGAAGACTGCTCGGCTCCCTGAGTGCATCGCTCGGATGGAGTTTTGTGGGTCGCGGCTGTAAGCTTGGGGCCCCTGCACCGTTCAGGGGGCGCACTTCGGAGGTCACCATGCTCATCCTGTTCGTACTCCTCGCCTGCCAGGGAATGCAAGACAAAGACGACACCAACGCCGTGGGGCCCGTCGACGACGTGAAGGTCGTCCAGGCCGACGCCCCTGTCCGCGACCAGGGGCCTCCGCACATCATGCGCATGGCGGCCACCGCCGGGGCCGAGCGCTACTTCGGCGCCGCCCCCGTGGAGGTCGTGGTGCCCGGGGGCGAGGTCATCACCCGCAGCTGCTACGGCGGCCGCGGCGATGGGGCCAAGACCCGTTCGTCCTCCAGCGGCTACGGCTCCGGTGGCGCCAGCGGTAGGGCCTCGGCCTCCCCGCCGCCCGCAGCGCCTTCGGCCTCGGCCACCCCTTCTCCCGAGCCGTCTCGCGCCAGGAAGGAGGAAGATGCCTCGATGCCCTCGTCTGCGCTCCAGGGTCTGCTCGGTACCCGGGGAGATGCGGGGCCGTCCGCAGTCGCGGACCTGTTCTCCGACGGCTCGGCCGGGATGAACCTCGACGAGGCCATCGCCCAGGGGAGCGGGGGCGAGGCCGAGCCCTCCATGGACGTCGGTGCCGCGTCCAGGCCCGAGGAGCAGGAAGCCAAGGGCAAAGATGCCGAGCGGAGCCTGTCGGACGACGACGGTGATCTGGCCTTCCAGCAGCCCGCCAAGCCCGCGGGCCCTGTACTGGACTGGGGCGGCACCCTGTTCCTGTCCAACGACGACTCCATGAGCCTGGCCTCGGCCCAGCGGCTGCTGTGGGCGGTCAAGAATGGCGCCCGCTTCACCCCCGATCAGGTGCGGCCCCACGAATTGCTCAACTACTTCAGCTTCGACACGGTGCCGGTGCCCGACGGCCAGGTGTTCTCCATCCACGCCTCGGGTGAGCAGACCGGCCCGGACGGCATGACCATGGCCCTGGCCGTGCGCGGCGCCAACCCGCCCCGTCAGCCCCTGGACCTCACCGTGTTGGTGGACCGCTCCGGTTCCATGAGCGCCGAAGGTCGCATGGAGTACCTCAAGCGCGGCATGAACACCATGACCGGCAGCCTGCAGCGGGGCGACCGGGTCAGCCTGGTCTTGTTCGACTCCCAGGTCTGCACCCCCCTCGAGAACTATGTGGTGGGCCGCGATGACCCCTCTCTGCTCAGCGGCGCCATCGCCGACATGCAGCCCCGGGGCAGCACCAACCTGGACGCCGGCCTGAAGGAGGCCTACCGCATCGCCACTGCCCATGTGGACAGCGATCCCCAGGAGCGCAACCGCCGGGTCATGGTGGTCACCGACGCCTTCCTCAACACCGGCGACGTCAACACCGACACCGTCAGCGAGATCGGCAAGGCCTACGAGGAGCACGGCGTGCGCATGACCGGCGTGGGCGTGGGCCGCGAGTTCAACGACGCGATGCTGGACAAGCTCACCGAGAAGGGCAAGGGCGCCTACGTCTACCTGGGCAGCGAGGCCGTGGTGGACCGCGTGTTCGGCCTGGGCTTCGAGAGCCTGACCCGCACCATCGCCCACGACGTGCGCTTCGCCCTCACCCTGCCCGACAGCCTGGCGGTGGAGAAGTTCTACGGCGAGGAAGCGAGCACCAACCCCGACGACATCCAGCCCATCAACTACTACGCGGGCACCACCCAGCTCTTCCTGCAGGACCTCGCCGCCCGCGACCCCAAGAAGGCCGACAAGGTCACCATGACCATCAGCTGGAAGGACGCGCTGACCGGCCAGGCCCAGGAGCAAGAGTTCAACACCACCGTGGGGCGTCTGCTGGCCGCCGACACCCACAACGTGGACAAGGCGCAGGCCTTGATGGCCTGGACCGACATGCTCATGTCCGACGCCCTGGGCGGCAGCGGCTGCAGCGAGGGCATGGCGGCCTACACCGCCGAGGCCAGCCGGGTAGGAGACGACGCCGAGATCGCCTACATCAACGGGCTGATCAACCAGCGCTGCGGCGTCCAGATCCCCACCGCCCCCGTCGCGGCCCTGGCGGGCGTGGCCTACAAGGTCCGGCTCGACAGCGACCTGCCCATCGCCGAGGTGATGCTCGAGTGCGAGGGCAAGCGCATCGCCAAGGCCCTCACCGCTGGCAGCAGCGTGGCCAGCTTCACCGTGCCCCCGGGCGCCTGCCTGTTGAGCCTGCAGGGCAACGTGCCCATGCAGACCACGGTCGAGGTGCCCAGCACCGGCGGCGACGTGCGCTGCGTGGTGCGCGGCGGGCGCATGAGCTGCAGCTAGCGCGACCGGCGTCGTAGACCGTTGCGGGCCCCCTCGGGGGCCCGTTGTCCTTCAGCGGTAGTGCCGCTTCAGCTCGTTGGCCCAGGTCCGGCCCAGGGCATCACCGTTCTCCCGCAGCCAGTCCGAGAGGCGGGTGGTGCCGGTGGGGTCCTGATCGGACACCAGCAGGTCGGCCATCAGGCCGTCGATCTCCTGGCGGGTGAGCACCACGTCGCCCACGATGGGGCCCAGCAGCTTCGAGGCCAGCAGCACCAGGCCGGGGGGCAGGTGCAGCAGGCGGACGGGGTGGTCCACGGCCTTGGCCAGCAGCCGCACCAGATCATCGTAGGCGTAGGCCTCGGGGCCCACGGCATCCAGCGTCACGTCCTCCCGCAGCGCGCCCTGGGTCACCGCCAGGTGGGCGAAGTCATCCACGTGGATGGGCTGCACCCGGTAGCGGCCGTCGCCGGGCACACCGAAGGCCGGCAGGCGGCGCAGCAGCCAGGCGATGTTGTTGAGCAGCACGTCGCGGCCCCCGAAGAACACGGCGGGGCGCAGGATGGCCCAGGACATGCCGCTGCCGCGCACGGCCTGCTCCACCGCGGCCTTGCCCGCGAAGTAGGGCAGGGGAGAGTCGGCGCTGGGCTGGGTGATGCTGGTGTGCACGATGCGCTCCACCCCGGCCTGGTTGGCGGCGTGCACCAGGACGCGGGAGCGCTCCACCGCCAGGGAGTGGTGGGTGTCGCCGTGGGCGAAACGAATCCACCAAGTGTTGTAGAGCACGCGGACCCCCTCGAGGGCCCGGGCGATGGCCTCGGGGCGCTCCCAGTCCAGCAGGGCGGGCTGGACCCGGCCCCCGAACGGATCGGGGCGGTCCGGGTGGGCGGTCAAGGAGCGCACGCTGTGGCCCTGGTCGAGCAGCAGAGAGGTGATGGCGCGCCCGGAGTAGCCAGCGGCGCCGGTGACGGCGTGGAGGGTTTCGGTGGTCATGGATACATTCCTTGTGTTCAGAAAGAAATGAAACTTAGGGGTGGAATGAGGACGAGCAAGGACCCAGGCTCCTCCAGGGGCCGGGGTGGGAGAGGGCTTAGATTTGTGGCCCTGCGGCCAGGAAGGCCAGCAGCGCCCGGCTGGCCTTGGGGTTGGCCAGGAAGCGCTCGAGGACCTGCTCGCCGGTGCCCAGCAGGCTGCCCATCTGGGCCAGGCGCTGCTTGACCTCGGGAGCCGTGTCGTCGCCCAAGGCCTCGATGGCCTGGTGCACGGTGCTGACGGCGGGGTCGAACTCCCGGCGCTTGCGCTCCCGGGCGATAGCGAAGAACATGGCCCAGACGTCGGGCTCGGTGACATAGAAGTCGCGGCGATCGCCGGCGACGGGCACCCGGCGGGCCACGCCCCAGTCACGGAGCTTCTGCAGGGACATGCTGGCGTTGCCCCGGCTGATGGTCAGGGCCTCGGCGATGTCGTCGAGGCTGATGGGTCGGTGCTCGAGCATCAGCAAGGCGTGGATGCGGGCCATGCTGCGGTTGATGCCCCAGGCCACGCCCATGGCGCCCCAGGACTCGATGAACTCTTGCCGGGCTTCGGGTTCCATCACGACCTCGCGTTCACTGTGGAGTGAAACATTGCCTGCCTGGTCCGCAGCGTCAAGCCCAAAGTCGTCGGGCGTGCGATAGGGGAGCGAACCACGGAGGTCTCCATGCTCTGGCTCCTGCTCCTCGCCGCCTGCACCCCCACCCCCGACACGGGCGCCGACACCGGGCCGGTGGCCGACGCCTTTTTGGCCCCCGACCTGGCGGGTGACTGGCTGCCGGGCACCTACGAGGACGTCGCGCCTGGCCCCGGTGGCCTCGAGCTGTCGGTGCAGGTGTGGTTCCCAGCCTCGGAGGCCGACGAGGACGCCTACTCCTACGACGGCTACTGGAGCGCGTCGGCCCTCGAGGACGGCGTGCCCGCCTGCGACGAGCCCCGGCCGGTGCTGGTGTTCAGCCACGGCAACACGGGCCTGCGCTTCCAGTCGGTCTTCCTCACCGAGCGCCTGGCCACCCGTGGCTGGGTGGTGGTGGCCCCGGACCACAAGTTCAACACCTACATCGACTACGACGACGCCAAGCTGGGTGAGGTGATGTTCCGGCGCCCTGGCGACATCGCCGCCAGCTTCGACTGGCTGGCGGACGTGGCCGCGGGCCCTGGGGGCCCCCTCGAGGGCTGCGTCGACCCGCAGGCTGGCTATGCGGTGGCGGGGCACAGCTTCGGCGGCTTCACCTCCGCGGCGGTGGCAGGTGCCGTCATCGACCCGGTCGCCGTGGCAGCCTACTGCGCTGGCCACTACGGCTGGCTCTGCAGCGAGGTGGCGGACTGGGCCGCGCAGCATCCCGGCGAGCTGGCCGACCTGGGCGATCCCCGGGCCTGGGCCTCGGTCCCCATGGCCCCCGCGGGCTACGAGGCCTTGGTTGGCGGGCTGGACCAGATCGCCATCCCCGGGCTGGTGCTGGGGGGAACCATGGACACCACCACCAGTATGGCGGCCCAGGTGGGGCCCATCTTCGAGGGCTGGGGCGGTCGCCCGGCGTACCTGGGCGAGCTGGCCGACGCGGGCCACTACAGCTTCTCGAACGCCTGCGATCTGGTGCCAACCTTCGACGACTGCGAGCCGCCTTTCATCGAGGGTGCCGAGGCCCACGCCATCATCAACACGGTCACCGCGGCCTTCCTGGGGCAGGCCCTGGGCGATGACCGCTACGCCGACTGGCTGCCCCCCCAGGACGATCGCTTGAGCTGGACGGTGGCGGAGTAGCCCCGGGCGTCAGGAGATCAGGCCCACCAGGGCGCCTTGCTCGGCCAGGAACACCCGGGGACTCAGGGCCACGGCCCCGGCCTCGCGCGCTTCTTCGTACAGGCCGCGCACCACCAGGGCCAGCTCTGCCTCCATGGCCATGGTGGCCGAGGTGACCAGCAGCAGGCCCCGGTGGGGGATGCCGATGGCCAAGGTCTGGCTGCCCACCCGGTCTTCGGCCAGCTGCCGCAGGGCGGCCGAGTCCAGGATGCGCTCAGCGGCCATGGGGCCCTCGAGCACCTCGAGGGCCAGCCATGATCCACTGGGGGTGGCATGCTGCACCGTGCGCCAGGCCACGGGCAGGCTGGCCAGGTTGGCGACGGCCTGGGCCTCGGCGTCGGCGGCCGAGATGCCCAGCCAGGCCAGCCGCTCGGGCCCCAGGTAGACCAGCAGCGGCTCCACCTGCTGGGAGAAGGCCACCAAGGGCAGGTCAGGGGCGGGCAGCCCCTCGATCAGGAGGCGGCAGGTGCAGCTGTCCGCCTGGGGCCAGTCCGCGGGGACCAGGGTGGGTAGCAGGGTGTCCATGGGTCACTTCCTGGGGGAGTGGCCGCCATGGGACGGGGCGTCCAGGCGGATGCCCAGCATAGCAAGCCACTCCTCCCCCAGGCTCAGGGCGCCCAAGGCGTGCAGCTCCGTGATGGCGTCGGAGGTGTCCGTGACGCCCAGCACCTCGATGCTGAGACGATCGCCGCCAGCGCTGGTGCGCTTGATGGTGGCGCCGGGGTGCTTGACGCGCAGGCGGCGCTCGATGAGGGTCAGCAGCTCCTCGCGGAGCTCCAGCACCACCCTGCGCAGATCCTCGCCCAGCCCGGTGTTGGCCCCGCCGACGCTCGCCGTGGCGCCCGCCTCCAGGTTCGCCAGCCGCGTGCGGAGCGACTCGATGCGCTGGTCGGGGTCCATGCCCTTGGGCAAGGGGCCCTCTCCCAGGTTGCGGGACAGGGCCGCTTCTTCAGTGCCGCCGCTCTCGGACGCGTAGCGCTTGGCCAGGGCCTTCTGCTTCTTGGCGGCGTAGACCCGGGTGACCTTGGCGCCCTTGGTGCTGCCCCAGTACCCGTCCTGGCGGTTCTTGCGGGCGCCGACCTCGCTGGCGTATTCCTGGGCCATGCGCTGCAGGTGCGCGACGTCGAAGCGGGCCTGCACCTCGGCGGGCAGGTCCTCGAAGCGCAGGGCGACCGTGCGCTTCTTGTCCTTGGGATCGGGCGCATCCAGGGTGATCTCGCCGCGCCGGAAGCGGTCGATCTGAGCGCTGGCGAGGGCGTACTCCTTGGAGAGATCCGCGCCCATGACGTCCCCGTCGCCGGTGGACAGCAGGGTGCGCACGTCGTGGTACAGCAGCTTCAGCAGCGGGTTCTGGTCCGCAGCGGAGGCACCTTCGCCGTGGCCGATGGCGCTGGCCGCCCGGCTGGCCCCGAGATCCAGCTCGGCCATGACCCCCAGCTGCTTCATCTTGGCGATCTGGTCGCCGCTGGCCTGCGTGACGCGGCCCAGGCGGATCTCCACCTTCCCATCGGGGGGGGCGAAGTACAGCCGCTCGTCGTGCATCTTCTGGATGCGGTCCAGGACCGTGCCCAGGTTCTCCTGGGCCACGCTGTCCGGTCCGGCATCCTCTCTGGCGCCGGAGCGACGCTGGGTCTCGCTGCCCTGGTCCAGCTGGGGCCGCAGCACCAGGGTGCGGCCGGACAGCTCGGCGTGGCGCTGCATGACGGCGAAGGCCTGCTCCATGTGCTCCGCGCTGGCGTCGTCCCAGCGGCCCCTGGCGGAGCCGCAGATCTCGATGCCGCTGACGGCCTCGGGCACCTTGCCGCGCTTGGTCACGCCCTCGCCGAACAGCAGCGCCTGCAGCTGGGTCTGGTCGAAGCCGCCGCCGGCCTCGTCGAGCTGCTGGGTGGGCAGGTGGGGCATCAGCCGGATGGCCACGCCGTGCTGCAGCCCGATGGCCGCGAGCCTCTCTGGGTCCATGCCGGGCATGTCCAGCTGGCTCTGCAGCTCGGCGTAGGTGACGCCCTGCTGCTTCAGGCGCAGCACCGTGGCCTCCATGAGCTCCTCGGCCGGGTCGACCTCCGGTGCAGGGCGCTTGGTCTCTGCCTCGTCGTCGGCTGCGTCCTGCTGCGGGCGGCGCTTGGTGGTCGTGGGGGCCTGCTCCTGGGCGGCCTCCAGCTCTGGGGCGGCGGGCCTGTGGGCGGACCGCTGGACTGGCTCCTCGTCCATGTAGATGACGACGGTGCCGTCGTCTTCCACATGGCGGCTCTTGACCG
>ERZ890953.879-NODE-879-length-16304-cov-8.080005_pt1 | contig 16304 bp, 16 predicted proteins | sample MGYA00521264_ERZ890953 | MGnify/ENA primary metagenome ERZ890953 (study PRJEB32303, sample SAMEA104408629) | aquatic metagenome | biome: Brackish water; feature: Chemocline; material: water | place: Baltic Sea | collected 2014-10-26T21:54:00 | depth 200 m ...
CATAGATAGTGTGATACAAAAACCTCTGAGTAGCTATAAACTTGAACACCCTACTCAGTATTTTGAAAGAGAGCCTTTGGAAATAGACCGAACAGTACCAGAAGTTAATTCACTCACTTTTGATGATTTAAATAAAAAATAAATTTACATTTATGAGTGTAGATGATAGTAAGCTTGTTAGAGGCATTATTATTAAAGCAATTCGTGGAGGTTTCCCAGATGCTACTGTTTTAGAAGCATCTGATGGTGCACAAGCACTCAACATGATACATGATAATGAGATAAACTGTATTATACTTGATTGGAATATGCCTAAGTTCAATGGTGAAGAAGTCTTAAGATATATTCGTGCATTCAAAAAATTTGACGATATTAAAATTATTATGGCAACAACTGAGGGAGAACGTGTTAAGATTCTAAATGCGATAAAAAATGGAGCCGATGGGTATATTATTAAACCCTTTAATGGTGATTCATTTATCAGTAGTATATCAAAATTCATTTCTTAAATAAGGTTAGGGTAGATGCAGAATACGCGGGATATTATCACATTTAGGTACAATGGAGCAATTCAAGAGAGTACCACTACTTCGCTTATGAGGTCAATTGTATCTCAGATAGAGATTGCAAATCATATTAAATTTAAAGCTATTCTTATCTCTTTAAAAAATGCTTCTTATGGAAATGATCATCAAAGTCTTGCTTTATTTGTAAAAAATATGAGTATTTTTAGCAAAAAAATAGGGATTACAATTGCTTGTATTGAGTATAGTATTCCCCTGTATCAACTGCTTAAGAAGTTTACAAGTCGTACCAATATAAAACTTTTTAAAAATAGTGATGCAGCGAAAATATTTCTCAATCCTAAGTTGTATAAAAAGGGGATGCAAATCCTTATTTATGATAATGATGATGAAAATAGTAGTAAGCTTACAAAAGAGTTAACAGCCTATGGATATACAGTAAGAATTGCAAAAACGAAAGAGACTTATGCGACACTCATAAAAGAGGAACATTATGATGTTGTTGTTACACAGAGTACCTTAAATATTCAAAGTGATAATGCAGTAAAGCCGAAAAATGTTTTAAATCTTTCTAAAAAACTTATTGCTAATCTCCCTGTATTTATGGATACTGCTGTTGAAACTTTAGTCTCTTTTACTGGATTAGAAGCACTTAAATCATCTCATAGTATTACAAGGTTTCAGGTTAATTTATCTAGTGATATTATATGTGCAGTTATGCATTTTCATGGTGACATAGCTGGCTCTTTTGTCCTTGTATTCCCAAAAGATATTGCAATTATTGCAATGGAAGCACTCTTTGGAGAATCATTAGATGAACATGATATGGATGCTCTTTTGGATGGTGTTGGAGAGTTCTGTAACACCATTACCGGAAGTACAAAAACTGCATTATCCGGTCGTGATATAAAGGTTATTTTTGATTTACCAAAAAAATATACTTCAATGGATCAAACTATGAAAGAGATAGGAGATGAAAACGGTATATGGATTGATATGCAACTTGCCGGTAAGCCTTTTTATATGTTTATAACAAAATAAAAAGGAATAGCTATCTTAGTATAATCCGTTAATTTGTGCATCACTATCCATCATAAAGAGTGCATTGTTCACCACTTCATCACCCTCTTTTAATCCACTAGTTATTATGTAGGTATCGTTATTTAAAGGAGTCACAAAAACTTCTGTTGGTTCATACTCTCCTTCATACTCACCTACAATAAAGGCATACAATTTACCATTCTTATGCATAACAGCTGAATGAGGCAGAGTTAAGTAGGATTTTGGCGTATCACTAGAGACAATATTTGTATACATACCTGGAAAGAGTTTATGAGTTTTATTGTTTAGACGGAGTCTTAGTGTGAGTGTTGCTTCTTTTGGGTCTACATTTGGGTAGAGAAGAGAAGATGAGGTTTTATATATCTCTGCTGAACTTTTTGTAGTTACGGTATATATTTTTGCATTTTTAAGCCACTTCAAATCTTCGTCAAAAACTTTTGCTTCTATCCATACTTCATCAAGGTTTACAATCTCAAATAGATTGGATTTCGCATTAAAGGCAGAGCCATTGTTGATATTTTTTACAAAAATATAGCCACTTATTGGTGCATAGATGGTAGTGTTTTGAGAGACATTTTTACTTTGTTGTAGCTCTTTTATCTCTTTTTGACTCACTCCTAAAAGCTCTAATTTTAGTTTTGAACTTTTCAACATTCCTTTGTTTTTGCTATTTTTTGAATACCTGTAACTATTAACATAATCCTCTTTTGCTTTATATACTTCTGGAGAGTAGAGTGTAACAAGGGGATCACCTTTTTTTACATGTTTATAAATTTTGTTGGCATACAGTTTGACTACATAACCACCAAAACGGGGGCTAACTTCATATACTCGTGCATCATCAGCTTTGACATACCCATAGTTTTTTCTTGAGTGTGTTTTATTCTCTTTCATGACCTTTACAGTCTGTACTGAAAAAAGTTGTTCTACAGTTGCCTCTTTGGCAAATAGGGTTAGAGGTAAGATAAAAAGTAGTAGTTGGATTGGTTTCATTGTAATGCTCCTGCAAGTTCTGCTATTTTGGCTTGGGCTTTATTGTAGTTGCTAATGGCTGTGATACTCTGCTCTTCGAGTTTAAGTTTTTGAAATAAAACATCAATGTATTTGAATAAATCACTTCCTGTTGAGATGGAAGAGTTGCTAATTTCAAACATATGTTTTACTTGTGGAAGAGCATTATCTTGAATTATATGGTATATCTCATAGGCTGATTTGATCTGTGCATGATAAGATTTTAGTCTTGAACGAATCACAATTATAACATCATTTTTTTGACTTTGCATTGAGAGTAGCATAGCTTTTGCTTTCTCTTTTTTTGCATCCTCAGTTGCATAAATTGGCAGAGTCATCCCTATCCCTATATTGGCATAATTATCAAAATTTTCTCTATATGCAAGACCAGCTACTAGGCTAAAATCAGGGTACTTATTGATATCAGCTAAGGCAACTTTTGCACTCTCTTTAGAGAGTTCTTTTTCTTTTATGGCTAAGCTTGGATTTGCACTAAGGGTATTTAAAAGCTGAGTTAAATCAGGCTTGTTAGCGATTTGAAGCTCAATATCCAAGTGAGTAATTTTAAAAGAAGCTAAGTAGGAGAGTCTGGCGTATGCTGCTGCAATTTTAGCATCGAGTTTGCTTATTTTAATCTCAAGTTCGGAGAGTGAAAGTTTGGCTTTCATAATTCCCATGTGTTGGTTGGCTGTGGTACTTACATAAGCCTCATAAAGCACAACATTTCGGTTGGTAAGCTCAATATACTGCTTAATTATATCTTTGAGTTTAGTAAGCTCCCAAATAGTATAAGCCTCTTTTTTAATCATTCCTACTAAGGTTACTTTTGCAAATTTAAGTTTTTGATTTAAAACTTCATCTTCTGCTATAGCTACATTTTGTCTAGTTTCTCTCTTTTGGAAATAAGGAATTTTTTGTTTAAAAGTTAAAACAGTTTGACTCATAGCTTGCTCAGAAGGGAGAGTGTTTTTTGTGAGTAAGAGTTCAGGGTTTGCAAATTTGTCGGCAATATCTACCTCTTGTTTATTTGCTGCTATCTTCGCATTTATAGACTCCAATGAGGGGCTTTTTAGTAATGAAGTTTCTATGATTTCAGGTAAACTTATAGCCTGAAGAGTGGCTGATAACACAAAAAGAGTAAAGAGTATATGTTTCATTTTGATGTCCTAATAATTTAGTTATTAAAATTATAGTCTTTTTGTGTGGTGGATTTGTGGTAAGATCAAAAGTTTATTTTAGTGCTATAAGAGATTCCTGAGTGATTTTTGTAATCTCTTTAAAATTTCCTTCTTTTATGAGTGATGTCGGAACAATCCAACTTCCACCTACACAAAGCACATTTTTTAAAGCTAAAAACTCTTTAGCATTTTGCGCATTTATGCCCCCTGTTGGACAAAAAACAACATCGCCAAAGGGTGCACCAAAAGATTTAAGTGCTCCAATTCCACCAACAATATTTGCAGGAAAGAGTTTAAATGCATCGTAGCCATACTCTATGCCTTTCATGATTTCACTTGCAGTTGCTACACCTGGAAGTAAAGGAATAGAATTTTCGTATTTTGCTAAAGAATCTGTAAGTCCGGGACTGATTGCAAAAGTAGCACCGGCATCTTCTACCATTTTAAACTGCTCTGGATTAAGAACTGTTCCAGCACCTGTAGTCGCATTTGGAAATGCTTTTGCCACAGCACTAATGGCATCAATAGCACAGGGTGTTCTTAGTGTTATCTCAAAAATAGATACACCACCCTCAATTAAAGCCTCTGCTAAATGGAGTGCTTCATCAACACTATCGACACTGATGACTGGAATTATTTTTGATATTTGCATAACTTCTCTAGCACTTAACATTTTTCATCTCCTGGTAATTCAAAACTACAAGCACCCTCTTCAGCAGAGTTTACACTTTTTCTCATGAGAGCAAAAAGTTCTCTTCCAAATCCAAAAGTACTATTTTTTAAACCGTCAATTTTCTCAAGACGATTTGTAAGAACACTCTCTTCAACATCGACTTTTAAGGTACCATTGTTACAATCAAGCGAGATAATATCTCCATCAATAATTTTACTGATGACTCCACCATCTTTTGCTTCAGGGCAAAGATGAATGGCAGAAGCAACTTTACCAGAAGCTCCAGACATACGCCCATCGGTTATAATAGCTACTTTAAAACCTCTATCTTGGAGTACTCCCATAGATGGAAGTAGACCATGAAGCTCTGGCATACCATTTGCTTTTGGACCTTGATAGGGAAGAACCGCGATAAAGTCCATATTAAGTTCATCTTTTTGAAATGCCTCTTTAAGTGCTTCTTGTGATAAAAAAACTTTTGCAGGTGCTGTTATGACTCTATGTTCTGACTTAAGAGCGGAAGTTTTTATAACACTTCTACCTATGTTTCCTTTAAGTACTTTAATTCCACCCTCATGGCTAAAAGGGTTTTGTACTGAACTTATTACATCTGTATTTCTACTTTTACCTGTTGAGGTTTTAAAATCTAGTTTACCATCTTTAAGATGGGGCTCTTTTATGTAATTATGTAAACCTTTTCCCATAATTGTATCAACATCCTCATGGAGTAAACCTGCACTAAGTAGTTCTGAAATTACAACAGGCATTCCACCAGCACTATGAAAATGGTTAACATCAGCACTTCCATTTGGATACATTTTACATAAAAGCGGTGTGATCTGTGAGAGTGCATCAAAATCATCCCAAGTGAGTATGATGCCACAAGCACGAGCCATCGCAATAAGATGAAGAGTATGATTACTAGAGCCACCAGTTGCTAAAAGTCCTACAAGTGCATTTACAAATGATTTTTCATCTATCATTTTACCGATTGGCATATAGTTCTCACCCAGTGGAGAAAACTCTAAAAGCTTTAGAGTGACTGCTTCTGTAAGGGCATCTCTAAGGGGTGTATTTGCATTGACAAAAGAGCTTCCAGCTAAGTGAAGTCCCATAATCTCCATAAGCATCTGATTGGAGTTTGCAGTTCCATAAAAAGTACAAGTCCCAGCAGAGTGGTAAGAGGCACTCTCTGCTTTGAAAAGTTCATTTTTACCTACTTTTCCCTCAGCAAACTCTTGACGGACTGCTGCTTTTTGAGTATTACTAATTCCTGATGGCATGGGTCCAGCTGGTGCGAAAACTATTGGTAAATGTCCAAAATTCATAGCACCTATAAACATTCCTGGAACTATTTTATCACATACGCCAAGCATGATGGCTCCATCAAACATGTTATGTGAAAGGGCAATAGCACTACTCATGGCGATGGTGTCACGACTAAAAAGACTTAGTTCCATACCGGGTTGTGATTGTGTAACTCCATCACACATGGCAGGAACACCACCAGCGACTTGGGCAGTTGCACCATTAAAATTTAAAATACGCTTAATTAGTGATGGATATGTGGCAAATGGTTGATGTGCTGAGAGCATATCATTATAGGCAGTGACTATGGCAATATTCTCTTTATTGAGCGATTCCAAATCAGCTTTTTCATGAGAGGAACAAGGTGCTATTGCATGTGCTAAATTACTGCAACTTAGATGAGAACGTTCTACTATAGTATGGTGTGCATCTTTGATACGTTTGAGATAAATAGCACGACTTATTTGTGAGCGTTTTATGATTGTTTCTGTAACTTCTAGGATTATTTTATTAGTTTGCATAGTAAACTTCCAATAATGGTTCTTTTTGTTGCATCATAGCAATAATAGGCATACTCGTTTCATCATCTGAGTGTGTTGCCTTTTGAAAAACTTCTTTTTTCTCTTTCCCTTCAATGTGTAAAATCAAATCTTTTGCCCCTAGTAAAAACGAGCGTGTAAGTGTAATACGCTCTTTTGGTTCAAGTACAGCTGTGCTTGCACAGCATAAATCATTTGTAGTAAGTGCATGTTTTAATTCATGAGAGTGTGGAAAAAATGAGGCAGTATGACCATCAAGTCCCATTCCTAAAACAACCACATCCAGTTCCATAGAGAGACCTTTTAGCATAACTTCAAGGCTTACTATTCCAAACTCTGCTTTAATTGCATCATTTTTTAAAGGTATTAACCTAGCTTTTTTTGCATTGTTTTGGAGTAAATTATCTCTTATGAGTTTCTCATTACTTTTATTATTAGTTGGGTTCACCCATCTCTCATCTACTAAAGTAACTCTTACTTTTTCCCAAGCTATTGCACTAAACGAGAGTTTATTGAGAAATTTTACAGGTGTCGTTCCACCTGATAAAACTAAAGTTGCAAATCCTTTAAGTGCAATTGCTTCTTCTAAATCTTTTGTAACTCTTGCACTAAGAACATCTACAAGTTCTTCTCTTGATGGAAATTCTTTTAATGTAAAATGATTGTTATTCATACCAACTCCTTCCATCTTTTTCAATCATTGCTATGGAGGCTGAAGGACCATTTGTTCCAGCAGGGTATGATTTTGGCTTCATATTCTGCTCTTTCCAGCCATCTAAGATTTTATCAGTCCATATCCAAGCAGCCTCGACTTCATCAAGACGCATAAAAAGGGTAGGATTATTTCTTACAACATCTAGTATCAGGTGCTCGTAAGCATCTGGAACTCTTGGAGCATTTTCTGGGGCATTAAGGTCAAGTTCTACTTTTTGAAGTCTCATTCCATCTGTGAGTCCAGGAATTTTATTCATAATAAACATAGAAATTTTTTCTTCGGGTTGCAGACGAATAACGAGTTTGTTTGACTCTATACAAGCCCCTTTATTTGGAAATATAGAGTGAGGGATTTCTTTAAAATCAACTACTATCTCACTATATCTTTTACTCATTCGTTTACCAGTTCTGAGATAAATTGGTACATTGTTCCAGCGCCAATTGTCAATGTCAGCACGAATAGCAGCAAAGGTTTCTGTATCACTATTTGGACTGCCTCCCTCTTCTTCAAAAAAACCGGGGACATACTCTTTACCGATAGCACCAGCACTATATTGACCTCTTACTGTTTTTGTTTTAAGGTCATCGCCTTCTATGGAACGAAGTGAGCGAATTACTTTGAGTTTTTCATCTCGAACACTATTTCCATCAAGTGAACAAGGTGGTTCCATGGTTACTAAACAGAGTAATTGCATGAGGTGGTTTTGAATCATGTCTCTCATCGCACCATATTCGTTGTAATAATCCCATCTACCCTCAAGCCCTATGCTCTCAGCAATAGTAATCTGAATATGATCGATATATTGAGCATTCCAAATAGGAGCAAAAAGCATATTGGAAAAACGAAGAGCTAAAATATTTTGAACAGTATCTTTTCCAAGGTAATGATCAATCCTAAAAATAGCGGATTCATCAAAATGTCGTGCAACTTCTTTATTTATTACATGTGAAGATGCTAAATCTCTCCCTATTGGTTTTTCTAGCACAACTCTGGATTTTTCATTAATGAGACTTAAATCATTCAGTGATTTGCATATTTTACCAAAAAGAGCCGGTGAAGTAGAGAGATAATTTATTCTTTCATTATCTGGACATTCACTCACTAACTGTGCTAATCCTGTATAAGAAGAGCTGTCAGTTAAATTTGTTTTGACATAATAAAGGTGTTCTTTAAAAGAGTTAAAGAATATTTCATCAAAGCAGTTGTCTTTTAAATTTAACTTTAATTTTTCTTCCATAAGCGAAATATGCTCTTCGTGTGAATACTCATCACGTGAAACAGAGATTATTCTACTTTTTTGCGATATATAGCCATCATGAAAAAGATGGTATAGTGCTGGCATGAGTTTGCGCAGTGCCAAATCTCCATGACCTCCAAAAATGATAATATCACATGTTTTTTTCTCGTTCATAATACAACCTTTGTGTTAGTATGCCTGAAATATTCAAAGGTTAGTACAAAAAAGTGATTAAAATTTAATATAATTCACTTTTTATTAGAAATTTTTTAATTAAAGTAGGCTACCAGAAGAGTCAACCGCATTAAGTTGTAAACTATCAGGACCACTAGAGCTTGTATCTGGAATCCATTTATCTAAGCATGTTCGGTCTTTTGTACATGGGTCTGTTAAAGTTTTCAAAAATGCCACTAAATCAGAAACTTGAGAAGCTGATAATGAAACATTTTGATGTGGAGATATCTCGTTAGTACGGTTTGTTTTGAGTTGTGCTAATGCACGGGCTGTATTTGCCGTTACATTTGTAGTTTTCACATTACTATCGAGCAGTGATACATCATATCCTGCAACAGCACTATCAATATCAACCATATGTGAAACAATGCCATCAAGAGTGGTATAAGCACCACTGTGTCCCCAAGGACCTGTTACTTCTACATTTAAAAGAGTTGGTGTTCTAAAAGCATACTTACCAATACTATCTACTCTTGAACGACCAAAGTCATCATCACCAACTGTGCCATCACCTTTACCTCTACCAACTTGAGGTATAGCCATTACATGAAATTTTTCATCTGTAAAAAAGTCTCCACTATGACATTCTACACAATTTACACCACCAGCTTCATAACTACTAAAAAAGAGTTTAGCACCATTTTTAGCTTCAGTAGATATAGCTGTTTGGTTTCCATCTACATAGGCTTTCCATGGAGTATTTATAAAGAGTTGTGAATTTTCATAAGCACCAATGGCATCTACGATATTGGCAAAGGTAAGAGAGTTGTCTCCATATATAGAGGTAAATTCAGATTGCCAGCTGTTAGGGATATAATCAACGAGTGTACTATCACTTAAACGACTTGCTAGATGGTCTCTTATTTGAGTTGTACTATTTCCTTGCTCAAAAACAAAACCTCTCATCTCTTCAGCGGATGTAACCGGAAACTGTGCTTGTGCTACTGCTAAATTAGCACCAGCATTTGAATCGACTTTTGAGAACCCAGAATCAGGTGTACTCATTCCACCCTCTATTTTTTCAACCCTTCCATCCCAAAAGAGTGAACGATTCCACAGCGCAACATTAAATGTTGAGGGAGCATTTCTTGGAACTGTTGCCCAGCCATTTTCATAGTTAACTGCACTAGAGGTATGAATACGACCCCTACCTAGAAGGTCAGGCTCAATAGCACTCACACCAATCGGTAATGAAAGCTTATCTCCTCCACCAAGAACTGGGTGATGACAGCTTACACAAGCAGAATCTTTATCTCCACCAAGACCTTTTGTAAAAAAGAGTTTCATCCCTAGTTGTGCTTTAGCATCACTTATAGAGGGTACTGTTTTCCCAGAAGAAGGATCTCCTGTTAATTGATTACTTTTAATATGTACAGATAACTCACTATCAATATCAGTTTGAGTATCTGATGAACTACCACAGCCAGACAAAAGTGTTATGAGTGCAATGCTCATGCTTATATTATTTCTATTCATAATATGTCTCCTTCTTATTATAGAGAAATATACTATAAGAAAACTTAATACTTACTTGGATTTAAAATATTAAAAGTTACTAAAAATAATATCCAATTTTAAAAGATGTGGAGTGCTTACTAGCACTATCACTGAGTCCATAGGCATAGCTAAAGGTGGTGAAATAGTTCTCATTTATGGAGTAGTACAAGTATAAAGAAGCTGTTTTAATCTCTTCAATATTTTTATAAAGACTTTTTGAATTATTGTAAGAGATACTAGTATAAGTTTGATTTGATGGATAGTAACCAAGACCAAAATTGTAAGCCTCTATGTCTTGGTAGCTAATAGCTAACTCAGTAGTGTTTATATCATCATCATTGATTTGTGTGTAATTATAGCCTCCAAAACAGGTGAAATCTTTGAGTTGATAACTAAGATTGAGATTTATCATGTAGTCTGTATGGTTGTTGCTAAGGCTTGTGTTGTAGGTTGGTAAAATAAGACCTGTGCCTACTTTAATATTGAGCTTATTAAAGGCTGTTGTATTATAGTAAAGTGCTAAAGTTGAGTCATTCAAACCATTCTCTTTAAAGCTTGAACTTGTAGAATCAAAGTAAGATGTGGAGGCTTGAAATGAAAAAGCTTTATAATAATAATCAACTTGAATACTAGAAGAGTAAATATCAGTTTTTTCTGTAGTTCTATAATCAGTTTGTGCATAATCAACTCCCACAATAAGATCAAAATGATGAGGACTTTGTAGGGATTCTATGGTACATCCGCTAATATCTACAAGCTCACTAAACAGAGTATTAGGGCATTTATCATGTAGGTTATCTACCCCATCCATATCAAAATCATCATAACTAAATAGAGTACTAAGACCAAGCAATAAGAGGAAAAGAATAGTACCTATTTTCATGAGGATTTTTTATTTACTCCATTTAGTATTAAAATTATTTTGTGGTGCTGGTCTGTTAGCTGGTGGATTATGAGAAGGCATGGCACTATTGTTTTGCTGCACAAATCTATCTGCCGCCCCTTTTTGCATCATAATCTCAGAGTGCTGTATATCATTATTATGTTTCATCTGTTCATTTTGGCGTCCATTATCATGTAGAACTGGCTGTTGTGATAGATTTGCTCTTAATTTATTAATAGTATCTGTTCTTTGAGATGCTTGCATAGTAGCAATATTTCGTTTTAAGTCATTCATCATTTGTACTCTCTGCTCAGGGGAGGCAGTTTTAATAGCACTAATCTGTTCGTCTATGCTCATCTCTGCAAATACAAGGCTGAGTAGACCTAAAAATGATAATATAACAATAGTTTTTATACTAAACATTTATGTTCCTTTTTTTGTATACCAATATTATGACACAAGAGTGTTAGCAGTTTGTGAGTAGTGTTTTAGACTAAGTGAGAAAGTGCTACCTATGCCTAGTGCACTCTGAACTTGTATGTCAATATCTAACTCATCACAAAGTTTTTTAACGATGTGAAGCCCAATGCCAATACCTCTATCTTGCTCTTTATAAAAGCGGTTAAAAATTTTTGATGGGTTTTTAATTCCCTTACCTGTATCTATGAAATTAAGTCTATTATTCTCGTATGTTATGGTGATTTTACCATTTTTTTTGTTGTACTTGGCTGCATTAGAGAGGATATTATTTATTATTCGTGAGAGAGCATCTTTGTTAATCTCAATTTTGAGACTCTTAATTTCGATAAAAAAGCTAATATCTTCATGATTTTTTTGCATAAGCGCTATATTATCATGTAGTAATTTCACAAGATCAACACTCTCTTTTTGTGCTTCATGATTGTAAAGATAGGCTTTTAAATTCTCTTGTAATGAGAGGATATTTTCTACACCTTGCTCTATACGTAAAACTTTTTCATTTTCACCAATCTCTTTTTTGAGCATATAAGAGTTGAGTCTTAAAGAAGAGAGAGGAGTGTTAAAATCATGTAAAATATCTTTGATAAACTCTTGGGTTAAATGTAATGCTTTTCTTAGGGGTGAGAGAGAAAAAAGAGAAAAGAGAACAGAGAGAAGTAAAACAATAATTATGGTGGCTAAAAGCTCTAAAAGTGTGTTAGATTTTATATCTGAAATTTCTACATGATAATTTTGAATATTCAAATGCATTTGCATGTAAAAATCATTAGCCCCACCAATAGGAAAGTAGCTATTGAGTCCTTTTTCTGATTTATAAAGAGTGTAGAGTTCTTGGTCTTTGATGGCAACAAAGTCGATTTTAAACTCACTACATTTGAGGTCAAAGCTACAGACTCGCATTTGTGAAAAGAGTTGTTCATCAAAAGTTTTAATCTCTTTGAGATAGTTGAGGTAAAAAAGAGTAGAAATCAGTATACTTAAAGAGGAGAAAAAGAGTAAAAAACTCTTTATAAAAGATTCAAGCTCAACTCTGCTCAAGGGTATACCCTACACCACGAATATTTTTAATCTCAATATTTGTTGAGTGTTTTAGCTTTGTTATTGCAGTTCTAAGTGCTGCATCTGATGCTTTTTCCAAACAATCTAGTAAAATTTCTTTATCTAAAATTTGTCCAATATTTGTGATAAAAATATCAAAAAGTCGCTCTTGGACTTCTCCTAGTGGAAGAATATGTCCATCTTTTTTGAGGGTTTTACTTTTTGTATCATACAGAAGATTTTTGTACATGATAATTGTGCTATTTTGAGTACCTAATTTTGCTTTTATGCGAATAAGTAACTCCTCTGGAAAAAAAGGCTTTTTAATATAATCATCTGCCCCAAGAGAAAACCCCTTAGTAATAGAGTTTAAATCAACAAGAGCACTAATAAAAATAGTGGGAGTGTTGTCCTGTGCATTTCTAAGTGCTTCAAGCAGTTCGAGTCCATTTATCTCAGGTACATTAATATCAAAAACATAGAGGTCGAATTTTTCATCATAAGAGAGCTCAGAAGCTTCAGCCCCATCAAGTGCTAAAGTTACATGATAATTTTCACTCTCAAGCAGTTCTTTAATGGTTTGTGCTAAAAGTTTGTCATCTTCTAGGAGCAGTATCTTTTTTATCATGTAGAAAGTATAGCTTAGTAATGTAAAAAATAAGAATCAAACTTTAGATACTGAATGATACAATTAAAAGTTATTATAGTATCAAAAAATGATACAATTAGACTATGGAAATATATCATGAAGAAAAAAAATGGATTTGGGAAGATAGTAATTTTCCTAACTTTGTCCACGAAGCTATTAGTTTAGATACCCTTAACCATAAATTTGGTCAACTAGATATGGTTGAAAAATTTATGAATGAAGACGATACAAATAAGCTACAATTGGAGCAACTGTTAAATGAAGCACTCTTTACTTCTGCGATAGAGGGTGAAACACTACAGCGGTCTTCCGTTCGCTCTTCTATAAACAAAATCCTAAAGCTTGGGCTTGAAGATGATTATAGCTATACAAGAGAATCAGATGCTTTAATTGAAATTTTAGTAGATGCAAAAACGAATAGAGAACCTTTAACAAAAGAGAGAATATTGCAATGGCACAAGGCTCTTTTTCCAACAGATAGTTCAGGTCTACGAGATATAAATGTAGGGTGCTACAGAACAAATAGTGAAGAGATGCAAATAGTTTCAGGGGCTTGGAATAGAGAGAAAGTACACTATGTCGCACCACCGTCTTGTGATGTTGAAGAGCTCATGGATAAGTTTATCATTTGGTTAAACAGTGAAGATGAGCTTGGTGCTATTTACAAAGCTACAATAGCTCATCTATACTTTGTTCTCATACATCCATTTGATGATGGAAATGGAAGAATAGCTAGAGCAATTACAGACTATATTCTCGCTCAATCATCGCTAGCAAATGCTAAGTTTTATTCCATTTCAACAATTATCTATCAAAAGAGAAAAGAGTACTATGCTGTGTTAGACAAGATCTGTGTAAAAACTTCTCAAGATATTTCACTATGGATGGAGTGGTTTATACAACTTCTTGAAGAATCTATTGGCTCCACACTTATAGAAATACAAGCTGTACAAGTTAAAGCTAAATTTTGGGATAAGCATAGAGAGACAAAACTTAACGAGAGACAAAAGAAAGTCATCCTAAAGATGCTCTCTTATTTACCGCAAGAATTTGAGGGTGGTATGCGAGTTCAGAAATATATGAGCATTACAAAAACAACAAGATTAACTGCTAGTAGAGACCTTTCTGATTTAGTACTAAAGGGAATAATGTTAAGTGAAGGAAAAGGTAGAGGTGTATTCTATAAATTAGTGATTTAGGTGGGGGTACTCACTCGAAATATTGGACTATCCAAAATAAGGTGTTTGTTATTTTGGAGCACAAATTCCTTTTTTCACGAATAATATCTAGTAATTCCTTCTTAACTTCCATAATTAACTCCAAATATTTTAAGCTAAACTATGCTCTTTTAATGGAATATATACAAATAATGCTCATATATGTTCCAATAACAAGAATTTCTCTATTAAAAGGACACTTTTTATTTAAGAATAGTAGTCTAAAAAATGAGAAAACTTTAAATATATGACAATTTATCATATATTTAAAGTTTTTCACTGATATATTCATTTTTAGTGGGACATATTTTTGTTCCTTTAAAAATGTGATTTAAGGTTATATTCACTATAATGGGAATGAATAAATAGTTAGTCTCCAAACATAAATATGTTAAAAGGGTGTCCATGAAAAAACAAGATATTGAGAGTATAGAAGAATTATTAAAAACTTATCTTGAAAATGATATATCAGCTGAAGAAATAGTAAAAAATATAAATTTTAAAATTTTATATGAAGATCCTATATTAAAAGGTGAATTAACAACACCATATATAGAAATGCTTTCTGAATATCAAGAGAGTGTTTTTTACGCTTATTTAGCTATTACAGGTAGAGAAGAAAATTTAGTTTTTTTAACCGATGAAGAGAAAGCAGCATTAAGCCTAAAGTTTAAAATTGATGATGGAAGTGATATTATCCAAACAGCTTTTGAAAAGGTTGACATCTTTAATAATTTATTAAAAGAAGGAGTACAAAAGATGAATGGCACACAAGTAGTACTAGTAGCTCTTATCATCGCTGGTTATCTTTCAGTCGATAAACTAGCTGACACATTTGAGAAAATTGAAACAAAAAAAATTGAAGTAACAGTACCTATAGCAAATATAGAAAGAGAAAAAGAACTTTATAGTACTTTCAAAGATATGCAAAAAAATCTACTTAATAATAAGTTTGATAGAAAAAAACAAGAAGCATTACATAAACCTCTTTATGCATACCCTGACAATACATTGAAAACTCAAGAAGAAGTTATCACATCTGAACAAGCAAAAGAACTAAAAATAAAACCTCTAATAGAAACAGAAAACTTAAAGGGACTATATACTGTTGATGGGGTAAAAGGTGCTAGTGAAAGCCGTGCTTTAACTACGTTTTGGTTAATTAATAAAGCAGGTAAAGATTTTTCAATTCAATTGAAAAATAATGATTTAGGCACTATGAGAAAGAATTTATTATTTGAAAATATGGGTAAAATAATATATCTTGACTTAGAAATAAAGAGAAAAGATGGAGTAATTAAAAATAAGACAATTAATGCAATTTATGATAAAGATTCTAATCCAGAACTATTTATATAACTGCACAAGACTAACAAAACAGAGTAGCCAATAAATTACCTAGCGGCAATTTATCGGCTATCTTCAGCCGTTGTATGTTGCCGCTTTGCGTCAACATACAACGGTCGGGCTGAGCTCTAAACGAGCCACCAACCAATTGTCGTGCTCCGCTTCGCTACACACAACAATTGGCAGGAGTCCCACACCAAGGTATCTTCCAGAAAATCACAAGTGAATTTTCTGAAATATACATTAGTGAAGCTCAGCCCGACCGTTGTACATCAGATGAAAATTAGATAGAATACGGAAGAACCTTATTGATTTAACTTTTCATTACTGAACCGGTAATGAGTAGAAAATGAATAGCAACATTCTTCTCTAAATAATTCCTTCGTTACAGTGCGGATTGATTCTTGATGATTCTGCGTCTGAAGTTTAAGTGAAAATAATAAGGTTTCTATTGAATATATTAGAAGAATTCTATTTACTACATACAAAAAACTTTGAATATGCATTATGGAATATTAGAAAGTATGGATATAAAAGTAAAAAAATTACCAAAAAAAATGGTACTGCAAGAGAATTGAATATACCTCCTAGTTTTGTGAAAACTATGCAAAAAAAAATCAATGAACTTTTACAAGCACAATATATAGCACCTAAACCTGTGTAGGTAAGCACTCCATTTGGCCACTCCGAGCATTAATACTAAACCAGTATG
>ERZ890953.880-NODE-880-length-16301-cov-5.703742_pt1 | contig 16301 bp, 15 predicted proteins | sample MGYA00521264_ERZ890953 | MGnify/ENA primary metagenome ERZ890953 (study PRJEB32303, sample SAMEA104408629) | aquatic metagenome | biome: Brackish water; feature: Chemocline; material: water | place: Baltic Sea | collected 2014-10-26T21:54:00 | depth 200 m ...
TAGATAGTTATGGCGGAATAGGGTCATTTAAAAATTCACCTTGGAGTATTCATGCCTTGTTAGGAATTTCAAATTACATGCAATGGGGAAATATACTTTCACCTAATGAAAAAAAGTTTTCGAATGAAGAAATTATCCTTGCAGGATTATATGAAGAAGAGAGAAAACTAGAAAAAATAGATATTTTTACTTTTGAAGAAGAGTATGCTGATTATTTAAGTGATGAACAATTAGCAAGAGAGTTTTTTATATCTACTGGCACGGTTAAAAGTTGGGTACAAAAAAAGAAAATTACTCCATCTGTAATTCTTCCAATAGGACGACAAAATTTAAATTATTATGAGCCAAAACAGATTGAAATAATTCGCACAAAACTAAAGTTAAAGGTTCATAATGCATCAACACAATATGATGATTTCTATGAATTTATCAATGAAGGCACTTATTCAATGTCATATAAAATAATTATGATGCTATCAATACTGAAAATTATTGATAATAATGGAGAGTGTAACCTTGATGATTTAGTAACTGAATATAGATATTTTTACCAATACAGATTAGATGACAATTTAAGAGTTGATAGAGAAAATTGCCCTTATTCAGATATTGAATTTCTTGAAAATAACAATAAATTAAAAATAAGTATTTTACAAAATCCTTTTGAAAAATTTGAACGAAAATGTTTTATGTATCATTCTAAAGATTTAAACCATATTGCTTTTTCAAATAATTTATGGCAGCTGATTTCAAAAGATGTTGATAAAATTAAATCTATATTTTTTAATGATTTAATCGAATATTACAGAAATTTAGATAGTATTGATGGTATTGATGAATTGAAAAAATATTGGAATGTTACATGAAATTTTTGCTGACAGGATACTGTTCTTTGTTCATTTATTCTCTATTTCCTCATATCTCATCTCTCCAATAAACATATTTTCTGATGATGCTTCCCCAAAAGTAAAATGATGCACTATCTTCTTTTTTTAGAATAAAGTTATTTTTTTAATGAATAACTCCGTATATGATATTTTTAGGAGTTTACAAATATCTATATCGAATGCATATAATGACCTGAAAATTTTTAAAACAAACACAATTTTTGCATAACTTATACTAGGTAAGTTAAAAGGGCACTTTTATTTTCTTAGTAAATTAAATAAAAAGTCAAAAAAGGATTCTTCTTCTTTTGGTGATGCAGGTTTTTTTCTTTCATCAACAAAGTCTGGATCACCTTTTTCAAATTCAAATTTTGAGATTTTTTCAATATGGTGTTTTGTTTTTTTTATTATTTTACGACTAAAGTGTTTTAGATTAGGAATATTCATGACAAATCCTTTTGTATAATTATAATAGAATTTTGTATAAAAGTTATTTATAAATATAGTATGGAAATCCTATTTATTAGATGCATCAGTATTTCTATCGAAAAACTTTGAAGTAGTAAACAATAACTTTTCAGGTTATTATCGTTAAACTTATTAAAATTGTTATTAGTTATAATAAAGCGAGATAAAAATATCTTAGAAATGGATATAATAAGCTATTAAAATCAAAAGAAGAATCATGCAAAGCAATGAAGTTACAAGAGAAAATCTCAATAAGATGGTCATTTTATTTTATACTAAAATACTCAAAGATGAAATAGTAGGACCATTCTTTATAGAAAAATTAGGTGATAATCTTAATAATGAAAATTGGACACCCCATATAGAATTACTAACAAATTTTTGGGCACCAATTTCTTTAGGAACTCCAACATATAAAGGAAATCCTTTCGCAGCACATGTTAATATTGCGAACCTATCAAGAGAAGCTTTTAGCAGATGGTTGGAACTTTTTTCTCAAACTTTAGATATAGTTTATACCCCTCAAATTGCAGATCAGTTTAAATATAAAAGTACGGTAATAGCAGGTAATTTTATGCGTAATTTAAATTTATAGTGCTAAACAGAGGATAAATTATGCAAAACAGTGCATTAAATATATTAAAAACAGGCAACAATGTTTTTATTACAGGTTCAGCTGGAACCGGAAAAACTTACCTTTTAAATCAATTTATTTTTTATCTCAAATCAAGAAAAATAGCACCTACTGTAGTGGCTCCTACTGGTATAGCAGCATCACATCTACAAGGGCAAACCATACACTCATATTTTAGTCTTGGCATTCGTGCAGATATAGACTCGTACTATATCGAATCTCTATTAGAGAAGAAATATTTACAGACTAGATTTTCTAAATTAAAGGTTCTTATTGTCGATGAAATTTCCATGGTATCTCCGGAGATGTTCTCTTCAATGGATAGAATACTCAGAGCTTTTAAAAAGGATAACAGCCCCTTTGGTGGCATACAAGTAGTCTTATCTGGAGATTTTTTTCAACTTCCACCTATCTCAAAAGTATTTAAAGATAAACGCTTTGCTTGGCAATCTCCATCATGGAAAGAGTTAGCTCTAAAAACATGTTACTTAGAACAGAAGTATAGACAAGACGATAATGTACTCATAGGTATTTTAGATGAGATTAGAAGTGGCAGAGTCTCAACTAACACTTATGATATTTTAAATTCAAGATATCATAAAGATTTGAGTATAGATTTTGAGCCAACAAAACTATATACTCATAATATAGACATTGATAGAATCAACAGTGATGAGTTAGCAAAAATAAACAGCACTCCACACACATTTGAGTATAAATCAGAAGGAAGTGCAAAAAATATTGAAAAAATATTTAAATCTTCTCTTGTTTTAGAAGAGTTGACTCTAAAAAAAGATGCTGTTGTAATGTTTATAAAAAACAACCATGAAAAGGGTTATATTAATGGAACTACTGGTGTTGTAATCGACTTCGATAAACAAACTAATCTTCCAATCATTAAAACATCTAGTGGAGAAATAGTTCATCTTGACTTAGAAGATTGGAGCATGGAAAACGAGAGCACAAATATAGTTGCAAAAGTTTCTCAAATTCCATTAAAACTTGCATGGGCGATTACTATCCATAAATCTCAAGGAATGACTTTAGATGCTGCTGAGATAGATTTATCTAAAACATTTGAGGTAGGGCAGGGTTATGTTGCACTTTCTAGGATTAAAAATATAGATGGATTAAGATTAATGGGTTTAAACGATACTGCTCTAAGTGTAGACCCTCTCATCTTACATATTGACGATAGAATTAAAGCCGCTTCTAAAAAAGCAAGTGATGAGATTTCTGCAATCTCAACTGAAAATCTACAAAACTTATTTATAGCTTATATACAAAGCATAGACGGCATTACTGACAGAACTCAAATAGAAATGCAAGAAGAAATTTTAAGGTCTGAGAAAAAAATTGTAACTCGTAGTTTGGTCGCAACACATTTGCAAACAAAAGAAATGATTCAAGCATCTAATTCTATTTTAGAGTTAGCTAAAAATAGAGGTATGAGTAAGGGAACTATTATCAAGCATTTAACTATTTTAAAAGAACTAGACCCCAATATTGATTTAGATGAATTTATGCCAGAGGAAAAAACTCTTTTACTTGTTAAAGAGACAGTAATAAAACTAAAAGAACAAAATACTAAGGAAGACTTCTCAGAAGATGGTCAACTTCGATTAAAACCTATATTTGAAGCTCTAAATGGCAAAGTGGAATATGACGATATAAGAATTACTCTTTTGTAGTTTAAAAAAGTAGAAAATGGCTTAAGAGAGGATTATATGAAGGAAAATAAAATGTTAATACCAATTGACACAATTACTTTAGAAGATAAACAAGATTTACAACGAGCTAAAGAGATTTTAGAAAATCCAGGATTTGCTATAAAAGTAGCAAACTATATAGGAAAACCTATTGAGATGGGACTAGAAAAGATTGACTCTAAAGTGATTAATGATGCTACGAGTAAAGCTTTAAATAAATCACTTGATATTGCAATATCTACTTTAGATACAACAACACTAACAAGTAGTTTTTCAAACTTGAAGCATAAGATAATGGTTGGTGGAAGTGGTGCTGTAGGTGGTTTTTTTGGGATTGCGGCTTTAGCTATTGAGTTACCTATCTCAACAACGATTATGTTACGTTCCATTGCCGATATAGCAAAATCACAAGAACATGATTTGGATGATTTCCAAACACAGTTAGCTTGTTTAGAAGTTTTTTCATTAGGAAGCACTAAAAATAGGGATGATGATGCTGGAGAGAGTGTTTACTTTGCTTCACGAAGTGTTTTAGCATACGAGATGAAATTAGCTGTAGACTCGGTAGCTAATATGAGTCAAAAAGCTATTCAAGAAGCTCTTGCTCGTGGACAAATGCCAATACTAGTAAAGTTAGTGAATAATATTGCAGCACGTTTTGGTATTACTGTTTCAGAGAAGTTAGTAGCTCAAGTAATTCCTGTCGTTGGTGCCGCTGGCGGTGCAGCCATAAATTTAATGTTTATTAATCATTTTCAAGATATGGCAGAGGGGCATTTTATTGTAAAACGGCTGGAAAAGAGATATGGATATGAAGCTATTAAACAATTATACCAAGAGATATAAACCTTAAGTTTGGATATCCACTAACTCAACTCTATCACAATCTTTAAAGTTTAGTAGCTTTTATATAGGCTTTTTCCACAGCATTCATACAGGCACTTCTAACATTACCATCTTCTAAGGCTCCATATCCGGCAGCAGTTGTGCCTCCTGGACTCATTACACCATCTTTTAGTAGTGCGGGATGGATATCTTGGATAAGTACACCAAAACCACCAAAAAGACCTCTCATGATTGCCATAGCATCATCACGTTTAAGCCCTTGCTTGACTGCCCCATCAGCTAAAGCTTCAGCCATAAGAGCGAGATATGCAGGACCACTTCCAGCTAAAGCAGTAGCAATATCTATCTCTTTTTCACTACTTAACCATCTTGTCGCACCAATTGCACCCAATAGTTTTTCTGCTTCATCTTTATACTCTATATCACCTGTAAGTGTAGTCATAGATTTTTGCACACTAGCCGCTAGATTTGGCATAGTTCTCACTACAGCATTTGTATTTATATTTTCTCGAAGTTTTGCAATTGACGTTCCAGCTAAAACAGAATAGAGTACTTTTGCTTTTCCTTTAAGCTGTCTGCCTACTTCTTCTACATTTGCTGGTTTAACACAAAAAAGTAGAGTTCTATCTTCGATATAAAAACCATTAATAAGATATTTTTCAATTGTTATACCTAGCTTTTTTTCGAATTCATCAAGCTTTTTTAGGTCTCGTCCAACCACTTCGATTTTATAATTGTCTTTTAACCCTTGGGCAATACTGAGTGCCATATTTCCATTACCAATAAAAGTGATTGTTTTCAAAAGTAGATTCCTTAATTTAATTATGTTATTATAGCGCATACATAGGGAGTAAGAATAATGAAAAAATTTTTAGAAGAAGCAAAGTCTGCAAGTAGAGTTTTAAATACTTTAGACGGACATGAAAAAAATAAAATACTTAAAGAGATGGCATCAGCACTTCGTACAAATACAGCGGATTTGTTAAAAGAAAATGCAAAAGATATGAGCGATGGAGAGAAAAATAATTTAACTTCAGCACTTATGGATAGACTTTTTCTTGATGAGAGTCGTGTAGATGGTATGGCAGTAGCCATCGAAGAGATTGCAGCACTCAAAGAACCAGTTGGTAAAATTTTAGATGGTTGGATTACAGAAGATGGTCTTAAAATAGAAAAAGTGAGTATTCCAATTGGTGTGATAGGCATTATTTATGAGTCTCGTCCAAATGTTACAAGTGATACAGCAGCACTCTGTTTTAAGAGTAGTAATGTTTGTGTACTCAAAGGTGGAAAAGAGGCTGAATACTCTAATAAAGCAATTGCAAAAGTCTTACAAGATGTTTTAGAAAAAAATGACCTGCCAAGAGCCTTAATATCACTTATCCCAGACTCTTCAAGAGAAGGAGTAAACAAACTTATCAAGATGGATAAATATGTTGATTTGATTATTCCTAGAGGTGGAGCAGGGCTTATTAAGCACGTGAGTGAAAATGCAACTGTAAGTGTTGTTAAACACGATAAGGGGCAATGTCACACATATATAGATAAAGATGCTAAGATTGACAATGCAATAGCAATTGCACTCAATGCAAAAGTACAGCGTCCTGGTGTTTGTAATGCTATGGAAACTTTGCTTGTTGATAGTGCCATAGCAAAAGAGACACTGCCACTACTCAAAACTGCCTTTGATGAAGCACATACTGAGCTTAAAGGGTGTAGTAATACTCAGCAAATCATAGAAGTTTCTCATGCGACAGATGAGGATTACGATACTGAATATCTGGCTAATATCTTAAATATTAAAGTAGTTGATGGAGTAGAGGGTGCGATTGAGCATATCGTAAGATTTACATCCGGACACTCTGAAGCGATTATAACAGAGAATATCTCAACAGCAGAGAGTTTTTTAAATGCTATTGATGCTGCGGTTGTTTATGTCAATGCTTCAACTCGTTTTACTGATGGTGGTGCTTTTGGTTTTGGTGCAGAAGTAGGCATTAGTACAAACAAACTTCATGCTCGTGGACCAATGGGAATAGAAGGACTTACAACTTATAAATTTAAAATTTATGGAAGTGGTCAAATTCGTTAAATATATTCTATTGATTTAAATCAATGGAATATAATATAATCTTTATTATAATTCGTACAAATTAAAATAAGGATTTATAAAATGTCAAATATCCCAAGTGATGCTCTAAAAATAGAAGTAGAAGGTGCTACGGTAGATTTTTTTCAAGAATCAAAAGATGGACAAAGTACTTATTTTTTTGATACTTCAAAAGAGGGACCTCCTCATCCAATGGTAAATGCTATGAGTGGTTTAGCCCTAATCAAAAATACAAATGACAAACTTGTAATGATTAACCATAAACTTCCTGGTGGACTTTTTTCTAAACTTGAAGCTGATGTAACTCACTTTGCCGAAGATATAGATGGTGGTTTAGTAAGAGTTACTTTTTCAAGTGTAAATGCTACTGTTGACTCTGACCTTACACAAACATCTTGTCACGGTTAACAGATATAGATGACACCCATTTCGCAAGATTTTGCACCTCCTTTTAAATTAATAGCTCCCTTTTTTATTTTAGGAGGGTTGTTTTATCTTATTTCATCATTCTCAGTTTTCTTTTTTAGCAGTGATGACTTATTTTATACTAATCCAGAAGTTATAAGCTTTGTTCATCTATTTTTACTCGGATTTATAATGATGACTATTTTTGGTGCGATGGCTCAACTTGTTCCTGTTGTGCTTGAAGTAGGGCATTTTGGAGTAGAACTTTTTTATGCTATTTGGCCACTTCTTCTCATTGGTACTATCTTAATGGTGTTAGGGTTTCTAAGTTATCCTGCACTTTTGCCTTATGGTGGTATGGTAGTCTTGATTTCAATGATGATATTTGTAGGTGAAATATTTTTAACTATTTTTAAAGTTAAAAAACTTACTCTGATTATGAGCAGTGTTCTTATCTCAAATACATTTCTTTTTTTTGGAATTATATTTGGTTTGTTAATGGCACTTAGTTTTGCGGGGAGTATAAATTTAGATATATCTTCACTGCTTCATGCTCATATTTACCTTGTAATAGGGGGTTATATTGCCATTACAATCATGGGATTATCTATTGTTTTAGTTCCTATGTTTACCCTCTCTCATGACTTTTCTATGAAACCTTTAGCAATCTCTATTTCTATGATGAGTGTAGGTGTGGTTTTAGTAGTTTTAGCTTCACTATTTCACTTGGAAATTTTAGAGTATACTGGCTACATTTTATCTTTTATCTCAATGTTGTTCTATTTTTATCTGATTTATAATATCTATAAAACAAGACCTAGAAAAGAGAATGATGTTTATGCAATCTCTTTAATGTTTTCATATATTTCAATGATTGTTGCACTCATTTTAGGTTCGGTATATTTTATTGTGCAAAAAGAAGAGTTTTTGATGGCATCAGGATGGTTACTATTTTTTGGCTTTTTTGGCTTTTTAATCACAGGGCATATCTATAAAATTATACCATTTCTTGTTTGGTTTGAGAGATTTTCACCGCTCGTTGGAAAACAAAAGGTGCCCATGTTAGCAGATATGGTACCCCAAAGAAGCTCTCATGCTCAGTTCGTTTTTTCTGCTGTTGGTGTAGTGCTTGTAACAATTGCTATACTTTTAAAAAGTAACATATTTATTAGTGCTGGAGCATCGTTTCTTCTTATTGGTGCATTGGCATTTGTAAGAAGTATGCTCTACATGATAAATTATAAATAAGGAAAATATATGTACTCAAAAGAAGAACTTTTATTAGCGATATCAACAGTTATTGATCCAGAAGTTGGGTTTAATCTTGTTGAAATGGGACTCATTTACGAGGCTAAATGTGATGAAGAGGGTAATGCAGATATAGTTATGACACTCTCAACAAAAGCCTGTCCAATGCATCAGATGATTGTACAGTGGGTAAAAGAGGCAGTTGAGAAAATGGCAAATATAAAAGAAGCTAGAGTTGAAGTTGTTTGGGAACCAGCATGGAATATTACCATGGCTGATGATAATGTAAAAAAAGCTTTAGGTGGAATGTAAAAAATATAAGTAGATTTTAAAATCTACTTATGATTATTTACAGTACTTGGTACTGTATTGCCACTTGCTTGCATACCAAGAGCTTGAGGGTGTTTTGTATAATGTTCTCTTACAATTTGAGCTAATCTCTCTTTTGTAGGTACATCAACTGCCCCATTATCATGTAGAGTTGTAGCAAGAGCAATAACAAGTTTGTCTTGTGGAGTTTCTACTTTTGTACTCCATGAGTTTAGTAACTCTTTATTGATAAAAGTAGGTAAAGAACCCATTATTCCTACATCGTTTTGATTATGGATAAGTAGACCTGATGTTGTACCACGATCTAGTGTAAGTACTTGAAAAAGATAGAGTGTGTGGTAGTCAAGTTGTGCAGCATTATCATGTAGAGAAATTTCTGTTCTTGTTTTAAAAGCATTTGTGATGATTTCTACATATTTATCAATAATTCCTTCTCCAAATTGATTGGCAAAATCATAATCTTTTTGTTTGTCTTCTGTTTTGTAGTTTTCAAGATAAAAGTGTGAAACACCACGAGTTCTACTAAGGGCTGGAATATCAAAATATTTATCTCCCTGAGCTGAACCCTCTTTGTAAGTTTCACCAGCTAAACCTTTTAAAGCAGTTTCAAAATTTACTCTATCCTCTTCATATTGAATACTTGGATTTAAATCAGCCATGACACGCCAGTAAGATTTGTTTCCTTTGAGTTCTGTAAGGCTAATGTGAATATGCACAGAGGGAACATGAGGATTTTTAGGATGTATAATAGTTGAAATGGCTGTAGCACTTTGAAGGTTTCTATCTGGTAGCTCATTATAATGAACTTGAGAAACATTAACACTTCCTGTATTAAAAAGTGATTCATCACGAGCCTCAAAACGACTTCCTCCACCATGAAGACCTTCATCTCTAAGCCAAGTTACCTCTTCAAATTTTTTATCTTCCCCAATCTCAGCACTTAAAGCACTCAGTTTATCTGCAAATCTTTTTTGCAAAGCTCTTACTAACTTATAAGCATTTTGAGCATCATCTGATTTTGCCATTATCATCGTCATCTATTTTCCACCTTTAATTATTTATAAAATAGTATCATAGTTAAGTAATAATAAAATAACATGACACAATGTCATATTATTTATTTCTACATGATAATTAGACTATAATTTGGCACTAAAACAAAAAGGCAAGGGTTTATGGCTAAGAAAAAAATACTTTTTGAGTGTCAACATTGTGGACTTACTACTCCAAAATGGATGGGTAAATGTACAAATTGTGGGGCATGGGACTCTTTTGTAGAACTAAATGAACATCAACAAGATGTTGTAAAACAGACAAAATCATCTGCTTCATCTTCGGCAAAAGCAGTGAGCATTAATGATATAATCGAAGAAGAAATTTATAGATTTAGTTCCTTAGATCCTGAACTTGACACTGTTTTAGGAGGAGGAGTAGTCCCTGGTTCTTTGACACTTATTGGTGGTAGTCCCGGAGTTGGAAAATCTACACTTTTACTCAAAGTTGGTGCAAATATTGCATCAACTAAAAAAGATGTTTTGTATGTTACGGGTGAAGAGTCTACCTCTCAAATAAAACTTCGTGCAAATAGACTCAAAGCAAATCACGATTCTCTGTATCTTCTGAGTGAAATCAGGTTAGAACAAATTTTAGTAGAACTAGAACATCGTGCTTATGATTTTTTAATTATTGATTCTATTCAAACTATTTACTCTGAAAATATTACTTCGGCTCCAGGCTCTGTAACTCAAGTACGACAGATTACATTTGAGCTCATGCGAATAGCAAAAGATAAAAATATAGCCATATTTATTATTGGACATATTACAAAAGAGGGCTCAATCGCAGGACCTCGTGTGCTTGAACATATGGTCGATACTGTACTCTATTTTGAGGGCGATAGTTCTCAAGAACTTAGAATTTTAAGAGGCTTTAAAAATCGTTTTGGACCAACAAGCGAGATAGGTGTTTTTGAAATGAAAGCAGAGGGACTAGTCTCTGCAACTGATGTTTCATCACGATTTTTTAATCGTAACTCTGAGCAAGCAGGTTCGGCATTAACAGTTATTATGGAAGGTTCTCGTCCTATTATTTTAGAAGTGCAAGCATTAGTCTCTGAGTCTCATACTCCAAACTCTAAACGACAAGCTACAGGATTTGATAATAACCGTCTCAATATGCTCTTAGCACTTTTAGAGCGAAAACTTGAAATTCCTCTCTCTGGCTATGATGTTTTCATTAATATTACGGGGGGAATAAAAATTACTGAAACAGCAGCAGATTTAGCAGTTTTAGCTGCTATCATTAGTAGTTTTAGAGATAGAGCAATATCTAAAGAGACTGTATTTATAGGAGAAGTTTCACTTGTTGGTGATGTCAGAGAAGTGTATGCTATGGATGTTAGACTTAAAGAAGCAAAAATGCAAAATATTTCAAAAGCATTATTGGCGAAAAAACCATTGGAAAAAACAGTAATAAAAACATTTGTAGTGGATGAAGTAACAAAATTGCTTGAATGGTACTAGATTTAACCAATAATCAAACTTTTTACATTATAATAGTAGTAAAATTTTAAAAAATTATCATGTAGAAAAAAAGGATCTAAATGCTAGATGCAGAGTTTAAAAGTGAAGAGAGATTTTCAAAATTATCAATTGCTTATGAAAATAGTGAAGAGAAAGAGAGAGTTATTGCAGGTGCAGAAGCGATAATTGCCAAACACAAAATGAAGCCGGAAACATATACAACAACTGTTTCTAATGGTAAAGAAGTGTTGGTTATTGAATACCCGGATGATATTGCACGTGAATCTGGTGCTATTTTTGAAGAAATAATTAAAGCTTTAAATATCACAAAATTTCTCTAATTTGGAATTAAGATGAATTTACAAGAGTATGCAGAGGGGAATAATCTTTTTAAAGCTTACTTTAAAAAGAATAAAGAAGCCCTTTTAAAATTAGTAACTGGTGGTCAGGCACCTAAAGCTCTCTTTATCGGTTGTTCAGATTCAAGGGTTATTCCAGATATGATTATTCAATCTAATCCGGGGGATTTGTTTGTTATACGAAATGTAGGTAATTTTGTACCACCATATAAACCAGATGAAGATTTTCACTCAACTGCTTCTGGAATTGAGTATGCTGTAAGTGTTTTAAATGTTGAAGAGATTATTATTTGCGGACATACTCACTGTGGAGCATGTGAGCATCTTTATGAAACAATTGATGATGATTCACTTGTCCATACTAAGAAGTGGCTCGAACTTGGTGAAAGTGCTAAAAAGTCAGCAATACTCAGTCTTGGGAATAATGCTCCTAAAGAACAGCTCTTACGTTTAACGGAAAAATTATCAGTGATGAGTCAGTTGGAAAACCTTCTAACTTATCCTAATGTAAAAGAAAAGTTTGAGAATGGAGTTTTAAGTGTTCATGGTTGGTATTATGATATTGAAACAGGTAGTATTGATTACTATGATGCAGATAAGTATGCATTTTTACCTCTTAAAAACTTAGCAAATGATAATTTAAATTTATAAATTATTATAATGGACGATATAAAAATATAAATACTTTTAAGGAAATATTATGGCTGAAGAAGAAAAAACAGAAGAAGAAGCACCAAAAGAGAAAAAATCAAGCAATATGCTTATGATTATTATCATTGTCGTTCTTGTACTAATTATACTTATTGGTGGAGTCGTAGCTTTTTTACTTATGGGTTCAGATGATGAACAATCACAGTCTAATGCTCCTCAGACAAAAGAAAGAAAGGTAGATAGGCCAAAGAAAAATTCACATTCAAGTGGTGATGAAACATCATCAAGACAGCTAAGTGAAATTGGTATTTTGTACCCACTTGATACTTTTACAGTAAATCTTAAAAGTGATTCAGGAAGAAGATATTTAAAAGTAACACTTTCATTAGAACTTGAGGGTGAAGAATTAAGTTTAGAGCTTGATGCTAAAACAGCAGTATTACGTGATAGAATTATTAGAATATTATCATCAAAAACATTAGAAGAAATATCTTCTAAAAAAGGAAAAAGTAAAGTTGAAACACAAATTATGGATATATTAAACTCCATGATTTCAGATGGCACTATTAAGGGTATCTACTTTACAGAATTTGTGATTCAGTAGACTAATTTCATCAAACTTGTTTAATCCCTTTTCTCGCTCCCATCGGGAACGAGGGAGGAAAAATTAACTAAATTTACCAAAAACTCTTTTTCTTAATCATCTTAGATGTATAATTTCATTTAACAAAGTTTTTACAATTAAGGATGATATGGTGAGCATATATAGAGAGTACGACATTCTTCTATAGATTTTCATTGAACCCTAGTGTATAGGGCTTTTAAGAGGTGTATTATAGCAAATTTTTCTTTAAAGTCCCTCTAAAGTCCCTTGAAAAATAGATTTCGTATAGGGGGCAATTACAGTAATATATTAATGATAATACTAAATTTATATAGGAGTGTGAAATGGTAGAAGATTGGCGGACTTTTACGGATAATTATTGAAGAAATAGCTCATTTTACAAAATTATCTGATATAGAAGTGATGCAAAAAGTAAAAGAATTTGAACTTGATATTACATCCTCTGTTACATCAATAAATAGTCGTGTAAATGAAAAGGTTGCTACTGCTTTTGTAGGGTATATTTTTAATCATAAATAGTAAAATACCTCTATACTAAGGTTTAAGATATTTTCTTCAAACTTCCTCTTTCAAAAACCTAAAAAATCATTAAACTAAAAATAACTCCTAAACCTTTAATTCATAAAAACCATTTTATGTATAATAATAAATCTGCATTTTCACTAGTGGAAATCATTATAGCTATCGCTATAATGATACTCTTAGCTGTTATATCTTTAAATTCTAGTTCTAAATATTCAGAAAATAGAGATAACTCAAAAGTTATTTCTGATATTGCTACTATAAATAATGCTTTAGAGGCTTATTCTACTGAAAATTGAGATTTACCTATGCCAAAGGGTAATAATAATTTTTTCAAGGCTGATGCTAGTTATGCTCATTCATATGAAAATAGTGAAACTTATGGTGTTCACGGTTTTGTTACTAATAAAACCTTACCGAAAAAGTACATGAATTTTCTTCCACTAGACCCTAGAACAAATGCATTTTATGCATATTGAAAAACTAAATCAAATTTAAATGAGTTGGTAAAAAATCAGTATGAGATTGCAAGTGTTGTTCTGAAAAATCATGAGGCTAAGGCTAAAGTAGTAGGGAATTACACTGCTGAAATATGACCTTATAATTTAATAAGAGAATACAACTGAGCTAATTTTGTATATGATGGTTCTATTGTAAATTTTCCATACAATCCTGAGGAGTTGCTACTTACTGCTAAAATTGGTAATTATGATTGAGTTGTTACTATAAATTGAGATGTAAATTTAGAAAAGATTTTAGTTCAGTGAGATGTTATAACAGTTGCTCAAAATGCTTATGCTGAGATTTACTTTTCTGATGGTACAGTTTCTACTCTTTGAGATACAACAAAAGAATCTAAACTTACTTTATCTAGATTAGTTTTTAAGGAAGAAGATAACCTTTTGACTGATATTAAACTTGCCCTTTCTGCTGGTTCAATTTGGTCTAAAGCAACAAGTCTTGATGATGATTCTGAATTTGAAATCTACACAACCGACACTTCAGCCGCAGTTAGATGAACTATCTTTGGTGTTGAAAAAGATGTTAATAGTTCTAATATTACGGTTGTAGTGTGAAAAGTTGAAGTTCACGAGGTTGTTGGTGTTACGGATATTGAAGATTTATCTGATACTTTAGAGGTTTTGAATAATGATGAAGATATTGAGGTTAGAGAAATTTCGGCTGTTAATGATGTAATTGTAGATAATTTTATTGAGGTTGTAGAGTGAGATAGTGCTAAGTGAATTAGTATAATTAAAACTATATGAGGTAATGGAACTATTGATTATCCAGCTCATGTAGAAACTTCAACTGGGTCACTAAATAATATTTCAGAGGATATCAAAGAGGTTGCATTATGAGAGCTTGGTCTTATTACGGATGGTATAGCTCCAGTGGTTAAGTCTTTTGAAAATAGAGATAGTGATTTAAAAATTGAGATTTGATTAACGAAGATTTTTAAAAAAGCTGATTTTATACAGGTTGAGTATATTAATACTAACGGTTCTCATGAAGTATTAAGAAAAAACAATGATTGGCAAGATAATGATGTACTTGTCTTGATAAATGATACGGTATTCAACAATAATACTACTTTAGGCTCTATTGAAGCTGATAAAATAGAAGTTGCTTTTTGAAATAATTTGAGTGATGGTGGTGTTAGATTATCTAAATACAAGGTTATCAATATTGGGGATGAGATTAGTTATGAAAATAAAGATGTAAATGATGATACAGAAATTTTACCAACATCAATTGCTGAAAGTGAGTGTAAAACTTTTAAAGTAGATTGAGAATGTGTAAGCAGTGACATAGACTGATTCAAAGTAGTTGCCTATGCCCCATATAATAAAGCTGGTGATTTGAATATGTATTTAAGTGAAGAAAAAAAAGCAGACATAACTACAGATTATGTTTCTGATTGATATAAAAAAGATAGTAGTAATAATTCTAGAAAAAATTGAGATGATTTAACAATAACTAGTAAATGATTTGATATTAGTGATGTAGTTAAGGAATGAACATTTGTTAAGAACAAATCTTTTGTTGAGACTAAAACATGAGAAAAATGAATTTTCTTAACTAATGATTGAAATTCTGATTTTCTTAAATATTCTGGTCTAGATTTAGGTAATAATTTTGCTATTGAAATTGGGGTGAGGGGTGAGGATTTAAATAGATGAGAAGATAAAACTTTATATATGCTATTTAATTCATCAAATTCATTTCAATTGTATATTAAAAATAATCAATTAAAACTTTTATGAAAAAATAAATTATGAAATTGGTTAAGTGAAAAATATAATATATCAGAATATATATGACAAACTAATATATCATTAGAGTACAATAGTTGAGACCCAATAATTAAAATTAATTGAATAACTATAAATCCAATTACAGGTACTGATAAAAATTGATATTCTACAAATTTATTAGAAATTTATGTTTGAAGTAATTCTGGTAAAAGTAATCAATGGAATTGAATTATAGATTATGTAAAAGTGTATAAAAATTAAAAAGTTAGAAATTAATCTAACTTTTTTTGTGGACTAAAAAGACTTGAAAAAAATCAAGTCTTTTATTTGCTATATATAAAATTATCACTAATAAATTAGAATAATCTTACAACTATTTATTTTTTATTTTAATGAAGACATTCTGGATCATCCCAGAATCCACCATCTGCTTCACAAGTTTCTTGTGGAGTAAGCGGTGCTGGCGGAGGTGGTGTTGGTGCAGAGGTCGTAGTGACCGAAATACTGTCAGTAATCGTTCCTATCGAGGCAGTGTAATAAAGTACACTAGAATACGATGACGAAGTCGGTAAGTAAAATTGGACTGTGTCCCTTTCTCTCACCGTATAACTACTAACATTAGTATTCACACCATTTACAATAACCGTACCACCATTTGTAATACTCGCAGTAATAGGGAGTGTAATAAATTCTGTGTCAACACCTAATTTCTCCTAGAATTATACCA
>ERZ890953.881-NODE-881-length-16289-cov-4.907047_pt1 | contig 16289 bp, 9 predicted proteins | sample MGYA00521264_ERZ890953 | MGnify/ENA primary metagenome ERZ890953 (study PRJEB32303, sample SAMEA104408629) | aquatic metagenome | biome: Brackish water; feature: Chemocline; material: water | place: Baltic Sea | collected 2014-10-26T21:54:00 | depth 200 m ...
ATTAACTCAACCAGATCACTGGAAATAGTTGTACCCAGACCCGTTCCACTAAAACTTCGACTGGAGCTGGCATCAGCCTGTGTGAAATTTTCAAAAATTCGCTGTTGCGCCTCTTTTGCGATACCAATACCAGTATCTTTCACGACAAAACGAATACGCGGTTTCTGTTCTGTACCCGAAACCTTTGAAATATTCAGATTTACCGACCCTTCATCGGTGAACTTAATGGCATTGTTAATTAAGTTAATCAATATTTGACGAATATGTAACTGGTCTCCATTTAGCGAAAAAGGAACTTCAGGAGTTATATGACAGGATATTGAAATACCTTTTGAATCTGCCATTGGTGCGAGCATAAAGCGAACTGAATTAACCAGTGCATGCAAATCGAAAGGGCGAGCAGTAATGAGTAATTTTCCAGCTTCAATCTTTGAAATATCGAGCACATTTTCTATCAGATCGAGCAATGTAGTAGCTGAATTATTCATGCTGTTGACTAACTCATATTGCTCAAATGATAGATTGGTTTCTCTCAACAACTCCCCCATACCGATAACACCATTCAGGGGAGTTCTGAGTTCATGAGACATGTTCGCTAAAAACCGGCTCTTAGCTTCATTTGCCTGTTTTGCAGAAGCGATAGCTAAATGCAGTTTTTTCAGCAAAAAACCGGAATACAAAGGTAAAATGAACAGGATCAATAACAAACTTATAGCGATGGATTGATTCTGCTGCCAATATTCTCCCCATAGCACAACACCGGAAAACCCGATTAAACTGGCAACAAAAGAAAAGTAGAGATACTTCAATCCATAACGAAATCCATTCCCTATTACTACCCATAAATAAAAAACGAACAAAGGCACGTGATCACCTCCGGTCAGATGCATCACCATCGAAAGTAAAACAATGTCAACTGATATACCAAACACACGGCGCAGCGGAGATTTAACTGGATTCTGAATAATCGACAGAAAAAGTCCGATAGATATTAAAAACCCGATTAAAATTATAATATTGGGATAAAAATTCAGTACGCTGGTGAATGTTTCATTGTGGTGCCAGGGAAAACAGTAATAGAGTGCCAGTACGAAACCTATAACCATCCTTAATACAGCTTGTTCAGGCTCCAGGTCTCCCGTACTTTTTAATCTTTTCCTCAAAGCCTGGTAGAGTGGTAATTTATCTAAAAAAAGCATATAAAATCTTCCCTGAATATACTATTAGTCGTTTTTCAAATCAGTTTGAATCTGCTTGATATCTTCGAGACGTTCAAAGAAAGCAGAAACGCACTGTGGGTCAAAATGTAAACCCGATTGCTGCTGCAGATACTCGAAAGATTTTTCATTGCTCCAGGCTTTTTTATAGGGCCTTTCTGAAACGAGGGCATCAAATACATCAGCGACAGCAACAATACGCGCGACCAGGGGAATCTCCCTGGCTGCGAGACCCGCAGGATAACCACTACCATCGTATTTTTCATGATGATTCAAGGCAATAATGGCTCCCATCTGAATATAACGAGACTGACTATTAGACAGAATACTATTACCAATAACGGTATGCTGCTTCATCATTTCCCACTCCCCCTCTTCAAACCGTCCAGGTTTCAGCAAGATATGATCAGGAATTCCAATTTTTCCAATATCATGCATGGGTGCTGCATATTCAATATCTTCACACTCCATTTCACTTAATCCCAGTTCTTCTGCTATCACCCTGGCATATTTAGCCATTCGAATAACATGGTTCCCGGTATCTTTGTCGCGATATTCACCTGCCTTTCCAAGGCGCAGTAATGTTTCTCTTTCACGAGAAACTATCTGCAATGTTGCTACCGCAACCTGACGAGAAAGCCAGTCGGCTTTATCCTGAATAATTGATTGTTGTTCCTGAATTTTAAGTAAATTTCTACAACTGGTTCTACACTCTATCTGATCGATAGGACGTGTAAGAAACGCGGTTGCCCCGGCTTCCAGAGCTTCATAACGTACCGATTTTTCACTCACCACCGTTATCATCATGATAGGAATGCTCTCATCTCCGGTTAACGTCCGTACTTTTTTTATAAATTCGACACCATTTATTTCAGGCATTCGATAATCGGTAATAATCAAATCCGCTTTATTTGTTTTTAACCAGTGAAGCGCCTTTATAGCGTTATCGAAACCGATAACCTGGAGGTCATTCGCTATATTTTGAATTACCTTTTCGAGAATTGTCCGACCAGTAGATTCATCATCAACAATGACAACCTGTCTTTTCCTACGAGATACACTGAGGCGCCGAGCATTCTCGTAAGGCTCGATATTGGATTTTTTTACGCTGTATTCGGTTTTTTTTCTTTGAATATACAAAGTTAAAGCCTCAATTCTAAATAAACTTTAAAAACAACTGATATATCTCCTTATATAAAAATTATACCTGGTTACGTATTGAGCAACACTGACTTCAAAAACTGCCTGGATTCCCTCATCGACGCGAAAGAAATCCGTATCCTATAGTGGAATCAGGTAGTTTTTAAGCTCATTTATCATGCCACACCCTATTTGTCTGAACTTTGGATATAATCTGGAAATTTATAACCGTTTAAAACAATATTAAGATTCAAGATTACCTTCTTAAAATTAGAAAGAAAGTAACATTCACACTAATTTTTTATAATTCGCTTTTAATTTACCCTTAATAATAATACAGGTCATATCTTTATTGCTAAAAATAGTCATAATTTTCTTTTTAATTGATTATTTCGTCATAAAAGTAATGATTATAATTTTTATCTGTCATTTAATGATAAATATGAAATATTGGAAAATAAAAAAACTTGAGTATTGACTCTATAAAATTAAAGTTTTGCTTCAGCTTAATAGCAACTGGTAAAACCAGATTATCTTATACTGAAACATCATTAATAATGATGCGACATAGATCTCAAAATTAATGATGTAGAGTAATAAGTATGATTTATTTATCTGTTAATATAGACATTCTTTTTTAAATTCCCGTCAAATAATACAGTACTCCCTTTAATAATATGAAAATTCAAACTATTGCTACTCAGCCATTTAACGACCAGAAGCCTGGCACTTCCGGGCTACGTAAAAAAGTCAAAATATTTCAACAACCTCATTACCTGGAAAATTTCGTCCAATCTATTTTCCACATAGCAAGCCCCATCGCAGGACAGCTTCTAGTCGTCGGAGGCGATGGTCGATACTATAATAAACAGGCTATTCAAATTATTCTTAAAATGGCCGCAGCTCAGGGCGTTGCCAAAATCCTGGTAGGACAGAATGGTTTACTCTCAACGCCAGCCGTCTCCGCATTAATACGTAAACAAAAAGCTGCCGGAGGGCTGATTCTTTCCGCCAGTCATAACCCAGGCGGCCCGGATGAGGATTTTGGCATTAAATTCAATATCCAAAATGGCGGCCCCGCTCCAACCAGTTTCACCGAAGCGGTGTATAAATATTCAAACAACATCAGTTCATACAAGATTCTCGAAACAGCCGATATCGATTTAAATACACTGGGTCCGTCAAAAATGGGCGACATGCAGATTGAAGTGGTCGATCCTGTTTCTAATTATGCAGCTTTAATGGCCCACCTGTTCGACTTCAACCGTATTAAATCGATGTTCGATTCCGGCTTCAGTATGCGCTTCGATGCCATGCACGCTATTACCGGACCCTATGCCGTCGAAATTCTTGAAAATGTACTGGGAGCAGCGCCGGGTACAGTGATTAATGCTGTCCCTCTGGAAGATTTTGGTGGTGGCCATCCTGACCCAAACTTGAAACATGCACATGAACTGGTTAAATTGCTGAGCGGTAATTCTGCACACAGCTTTGGTGCAGCCTCTGATGGAGATGGTGATAGAAACATGATCCTGGGGCAAAACTTTTTTGTTACCCCGAGCGATAGCCTGGCTATCATGGCTGCCAATGCTCACTTATTACCCGGTTATAAAAATGGTTTGAGTGGTGTGGCCCGTTCGATGCCAACCAGTACGGCTGTCGATAAAGTAGCCGAAAAACTTGGCATTGAATGTTATGAGACGCCCACCGGCTGGAAATTTTTTGGCAACCTGTTAGATGACAATAAAATCACCCTGTGCGGTGAAGAAAGCTTTGGTTCAGGCTCTGATCATGTGAGAGAAAAGGACGGTTTATGGGCAGTTTTATTCTGGTTAAATTTACTTGCCATAAAAAAACAATCCGTGTCCAGAATTGTTACTGAGCACTGGGCTCGATTCGGTCGAAATTACTATTGTCGTCACGACTATGAAGCAATTGACAGCCAGGTTGCCAATGATCTGATGCAATATCTGCTACAATCTTTAAGTGAACTGCAAGGACAGACCTTCAATAACTACACAATTGAAATGTGTGATGATTTTAGTTATACCGATCCCGTCGATAACAGTATCAGTGACCACCAGGGCATTCGGCTGTTATTTAGCGATGGATCCCGCATAGTGTATAGGCTCTCAGGCACTGGCACTGAAGGCGCTACGCTGCGTGTCTATATTGAAAAATTTGAACCTGAAGTATCACTGCAAAGTGGAGAAACTCAGCAGGTACTAGCTGATTTGATAGAAATTGCTAACAACATAGCTCAAATACATACTCGTACAGGAAGAACAGATCCAGATGTAATTACCTGATACATTCTTATAAGGAATTAGCAGAGATGACCGAAACAATCTATGAATTAGAAGTTCGTCCACAAATACCTGAATCATTATCAGGATTAATCAAATTATCAAATAACCTGCTATACAGCTGGGATCGTAATGCACGGAGTTTATTTTACCGTCTGGATAATAAATTATGGGAACAGAGCGACCATAATCCCAAACTATTCCTGCGTCGTGTTTCCCAACAGATCCTGGATTCTGCAGTTGAAGACAATATATTCATGGAAGAATATTCTCGAGTCATGTCGAGTTTTAATTCTTACCTGGCCAAAAACAGTCACCATGAAATAGATGAATACCTTGATGCTAACCATGATCTCATCGCTTATTTTTGTGCTGAATTCGGTCTGCATGAAAGTTTTCCAATATACTCCGGCGGTCTGGGCATCCTGGCCGGTGATCACTGTAAGGCAATCAGTGACCTAGGTGTACCTTTTGTCGCGATAGGTCTGCTCTACCGTCAGGGTTATTTTAACCAGGAAATTGATGCTTATGGCAATCAGGTGGCGACTTATAACACAACACACTTCAGCCAGCTGCCGATCAAACCTGCTCTGAATAAACAGGGCGAAAAAATTGTCATAACCGTTGAAATGGCTGGCCGTGATGTCCAATTGAAAGCATGGACTGCTCAGGCAGGTCACACTACCATGTATTTTCTGGACAGCGATGTAGATAGTAATAGCGAATCAGATCGCCAGATTACTTTCCGCTTATATGGTGGTGATAAAACAACACGAATCCAGCAGGAGATAGTGCTTGGCATTGGAGGCGTCAGATTAATTAGAGAACTTGGCCTGCTGCCCACCGCATGGCACATCAACGAAGGCCATGCTGCCTTTCAAATCATTGAACGCTGCCGTGAAATTGTCAGTAAAGAGCTGGATTATGCCGCCGCACTGGAACAGGTCGCTGCTGGTACCATCTTCACCACGCATACACCGGTACCGGCCGGACATGATATTTTCTCCGCAGAATTGATGACTGAGTATTTTACTTCCTGCTGTAAACGTTTAAATCTAAAATTTGAAGACTTTATGGCCTATGGCCAGTCACCCATTGCCGAAAACAGCTTTAATATGACTGCCTTTGCCCTCAGAAGCTCGCGCTTTCATAATGGTGTTAGCCGTATTCACGGTGACGTAGCTGCAACTATGGAAGCTTATATCTGGCCACAGATCCCGGTACAGGAAAACCCCTTAACCTATGTAACAAATGGAGTTCATGCACCCACTTTCCTGGCCAGAGACTGGTTAAACCTTTTTGATATGCGCTTTCGTCAATGGCGCAATAAATTACTGGATTATGAATACTGGAACTGTATCGATGAAATACCTGACCATAGATTCTGGAGTTTACGCCAGGAATTAAAAAGCCAGATGTTGAGCGCTACCTGTAAAAGAACACTTCAGCGCTGCAAGCGAAACAAGTGCAATGAAAATTTAACTCGCCGCATCACCAGAAACATGATCGAAGCCGAAACCGATATATTAGTGTTGGGTTTTGCACGCCGTTTCGCTACCTATAAAAGGGCCACACTGTTATTCAGAGATCCCCAGCGTCTTGCGCGCCTGCTAAACGATGAAAAGCGCCCCGTCATGTTAATCTTTGCAGGAAAAGCACACCCTAAAGATAACCCCGGTCAGGATTTAATCCGGGCTATACATGAATTTGCCAATCGTCCTGAATTTTTAGGCAAGATCATATTACTTGAAGGTTACAATATGGCCATGGCAAGAAACCTGGTGGCCGGTGTCGATGTGTGGGTTAATACCCCGGAATATCCGTTAGAAGCCAGTGGCACATCAGGACAGAAAGCTGCTATCAATGGCGCGTTAAATTTGAGTGTGCTGGATGGCTGGTGGGGTGAAGGATTTAATGGAAAAAATGGCTGGGGAATTTCTCCGCATGATTCAAACACCAGCCCTGAAGTTAGAGACCATGAAGAAGCTAACGATTTACTGGATATACTCGAACATGAAATCATCCCCATTTTTTATAACCGGGGAAATCAGGGTTATTCAAAAGAATGGGTCAAACTATCGAAAGAATCGATGAAATCATGCATACCAAAATTTAATGCATCACGAATGGTAATGGATTATGTGAAAAACCTGTACAGCCCTGCAACCATACATTATAAAAAACTTAAACAGGACAATTCTGCCCCGGCAAAAGAACTCGCAAGCTGGAAGGCTAAAATAAAAAAACACTGGCACAATATCAACATCGAAAGACTCGATCACGCTGCCAGTTCTATCAATGATGGAGAAGCACTTACTGTTAAAGTAAAAGCATTATTAAACGGTCTGTCCCCGGATGATGTAGCGATAGAATGCGTAGTAGATACTCCACATGGTAACGATGACCTAACTATTTTTGAAAAACCGCAATATTTTATGTTTGAATATTCAGGTGTCCAGGATGGGCAACACATCTTTTCACTGGATTTACAACAGCTTAACTCAGGGATAAACTTTTACAAAATTCGCATTTACCCATATCACAGATTACTCGCTCATCCTCTGGAAACAGGTTATATGGTCTGGCTATAATTAAAAGTTAGTTTTAAGACGCAATTCTATCGTACACCCAGTTAAGTGTTCTAAGGTCTGATGATAATTCGGGCCAGAGCTGATCCCAGTTAAAACGCCACTCCCAGTTACCCTCTGTAGTACCGGGTTTATTCATACAATGTGATGCATCAAGGCCGAGAATATCCTGCATCGGCAGCATACATAAATTAGCGACCGATGCTAGAGCCATGCGATTGATGACCCACGGCATATCCAGCGAATCATTCCTGTCAACACCCAGATATCGATGTAGAAAAGACCTCGAGTTATCATCCAGACCGGCATACCAGCCTAAAGTAGTGTTGTTATCATGAGTGCCTGTGTACACCACACAGGAATTTTCATGGTGATGGGGTAAATATAAATTTCGACTATCACCATCGAAAGCAAACTGCAGAATTTTCATACCCGGTAAATTAAATTTCTTCCTTAATTTAATGACTTTATCGGTAATCACACCCAGATCTTCAGCCACAAGTGGCAGTGACTTGAAATTTTTATTTAAAACTTTTAATAAGGCTTCACCCGGACTACTTACCCACTCACCTTTAATGGCATTTTCTTCCGTAGCCGGTATATACCAGCAGGCCTCAAACCCCCTGAAGTGATCGACTCGAATTAAATCAAATAATTCCAGTTGGGTTGCAAAACGCTGTACCCACCATTCGAACTGAGTGGACTCTAAAAAATCCCAGTCATACACCGGATTACCCCAACGCTGACCCAGATCTGAAAATGCATCAGGTGGAACACCTGCAACAAATTCACAGTGCCCTGCTTTATCCATTAAAAAGTTATCCCTGTTTGCCCACACATCAGAACTGTCAAATGAAACAAAAATAGGCATATCACCAAACAATTTCACTCCTTTTCCATGAGCATAATCTCTTAACTCATTCCATTGGCTAAAAAACACGAACTGTTCAAATTTTATCTGCGCGATTTGTTGTGCATAGTTAAGCTCGACATCCTTTAGCGCTTTATTTTCTCTATAAATTAATGCCTTCGGCCATTCATTCCAGGCTACATCTCCATGAATATTTCTAAGCACCATATACAGTGCAAAATCATCTAACCAGCTGGCATGTTGTTGAGTAAAATCATTCAGTTTTAAAATAGTCTGTTGATCATTTCTTTCTACAAAAGTTGAGAAAGCAACTTTTAAACAGTTAGAACGAAAAGCAACTGAGTCTTTGTCAATAGAAATAACAGATAAATCAAGCCATTTTCTGTCAGCAAGCCAGTCGAGGCTGATCAGATTAGGGTTGCCTGCATTAACAGAAAGGCATTGATAAGGAGAGCCATCAGTATGGGTGGGACCAAGCGGCAGCATTTGCCAGACAGAGCAACCACTATCAGCCATGAAGTCAATAAATCGATAGGCTTCAGGGCCTATATCGCCGCCTTTATAAGATCCAGGTAGAGAAGTAGGATGCAGCAGTAAACCAGCTCTTCTTTGAGCTAACAGGTTATTTTGAATCAATGCTGCTGCCCCGGCAACATGACACCACCCATTGCAGGGGATCCGCTGCCCATAGAAAAAGCGCGGGATAAATACTCCGGCGCTTTTTGCTTTAGAATTGCGTATAAATTACACAGGTGCATACGATATTTTTCATCAAATGCTTCAACAGAGTCAGAAGGATTATAATCTCCAAACCACCAGAACCAGTCAGAACCTTCACAGATAGCCAGTTGCATTTCAGCCCTTTGTCGATCTTGCTGGGTAAGATCATCGGTAGCCATTACCTGATCATAAACTTTTTTAGCATCTATCAGCATATCCCAGGCTTTGTTTTTATCCTGTTCACCTATCCATGTAGAAAAGGTACCATATACCCAGCTACCTGCCACAATTTCTTTTAACTTTACGGCTGTAGAGTGCTTGTCCAGATATTCACTGTAAGTAGTCAGGTTAATGCCCTCATGTTTGGCTAACTGTTTATACAGTGCCGAAAGAAAGTAATAGCCATTTTCAGGGTAATATTCCCAGGCATTTTCGCCATCAAGAATAATAGAAATAATAGCATTCGGTTCATCCACACAGGAATTCGAAATATTTATTATATTTTCAATCAGATTTGCCACCGCATCATCTGCATGCCAGTTGGAATATTTAAAACCAATTAAGTCTGACAGGCCATCATCCCTGAAAAAACATACGGTATTATCATCAGCATATTTATAGGCTGTATGGATACATGCTTCAGAACCCAATCCGGAAGCTGCCAGAGAATTCCTTAATACAGTTTCACCACTGGCAAGCCAACGAATATTACTGTTTGAAATTAATTCAACGGTCTCTCCACTGATACTACCTTCTGACGGCCAGCAACCCTGGGGGGAAAAACCGAATACCCGTTGAAAAGTTTCAAGGCCTTTTTTCATATGCCATGAACTGCGTTTTTTGCCACCGGGATATTTTTTTATTGCCGGCAGGGGTACTTCCGGGATAGCTTCTCTGGCACTCTCTATATCGATCAATAAAGGCACGATAGGGTGTGCGTAAGGCGTCATGGATAATTCAATTTGATTGTTTTCTGCCAGTTTTTTGTAACGCCCTATTACCGTTGAAATAAGACCATGAATAATTTCGATCAGCAGTCGTCGATCATGCATGTTATACATACTGCCTTTTTTCATTAATGCTTTGATACGTTTATCGGACCTGCGTTCAGTTTCAGCCATCCAGGCCAGGTGATACCAGACCATTAAATCGGCTAAAAACTGGTCATCATAATAACCAATTAACTCTGGCGCCTGCACAATTTTTTCAGCCATATTAGCCAGCAATTTAAATTGATCAAAGCGGTTAATTAAACGTTGCTCATTGGCACGTAAACAATCTTTTATTACTGACAGCCTTTTGTGTCGACTTTTAGGGATAACCGGTTCTGCTAAAGCCCTCAATAAAGGATCCCTTAATGCGCGTCCATGAAAAAGATATCCATCAAGCTGTCTACTGTAATCTTCGATTTGTTCCAGTAGAACAGGTGCAAAATTCACCACCGCTCTGGCTTCGGGTACCGCTTCGATATGCGCAACCATATCGATGTAATCTTTTATAGTGTGCAAATAGGTCCAGGGCAAACTGTATTCACCATTTCGTAAATCCCGATATTCTGGCTGGTGCATATGCCAGTAAAGTACCAGGTTAATCTTATTTTTTTTTGCCTCCCTACTTTATCGGACATGATGTAATTCCTGACCCAACATTTCCGGTGTGACCAGCACTACGCCTTTTGGGGATACAAAAAAGCGCTCTTCATCGTTCTTTCTATTCACTCCAATATCTGTTTTATCTGGAATACGGCAGCCTTTATCAATAATGGCATTTTTTATTTTACAATGTTTCCCAATAACTACATCGGGTAACACAACCGTATCTTCAATGGTAGAGTAATCCTCGACACAAACATCTGAAAACAATAAAGAGTGCCTGATTACAGATCCTGAAATAATACAACCACCAGACACCATAGAATCAACAGCCATTCCGCGACGACCATCTTCATCAAAAATGAATTTTGCCGGTGGTAGCTGTTCCTGATATGTCCAGATGGGCCATTCACCATCATATAAATTCAGATCAGGTGTTACGCCTATTAACTCAAGATTCGCTTCCCAGTAAGCATCAACGGTACCGACATCACGCCAGTAGGATTGCACACCACTTTGTACATCTCGAAAAGGATAAGCAAAAACACGGTATTTCTGGATTGCGGCAGGAATAATATCTTTACCAAAATCACGAGAAGAACCCGGTGTATCATGATCCCGTACCAGTTGTTCGAACAGAAAGTCCTTGTTAAAAATATATATCCCCATTGAACACAATGCTTCAGCATCATTTCCAGATATAGCGACAGGGTTATCAGGTTTCTCGGCAAAACTCATGATACGGTTTTCTTCATTTGCTCCCATGACACCAAATTCTTTCGCACTTTCGATAGGTACCTGTATACAGCCCACCGTAATATCCGCCTGATTCTCCACGTGTTCGGCAATCATATTTCCATAATCCATTTTATAAATATGATCCCCTGCCAGAATAAGTACATATTTCGGATTATGAGAGCTGATCAAATCCATATTCTGGTAGATAGAGTCGGCTGTACCTGCATACCACGAAGTTTCAGATGTACGTTGTTGTGCCGGCCACAATTCTACAAATTCGCCGAACTCACCCCTTAAATGCCCCCATCCTTTTTGAGTATGAGTAATTAACGAATGTGCTTTATATTGGGTAATAACGCCAATACGCCTGATTCCAGAATTCACACAGTTTGATAACGGGAAATCTATAATTCTAAATTTTCCACCAAAAGGCACTGCGGGTTTTGCGCGCCATTGGGTAAGATGCTTAAGGCGGGAACCTCGACCACCGGCCATAATTAATGCCATGGTATCTCGAGTAAGTCGACTTACAAACCTTAAAGAATTTTCTGATTTCATGCTAATTTCCTTACAGATCTAAAACTGGAGCAATCCAGCTTTATTTTAACGAGCAAATATTACATTAATGCTACAACATGAAAAATAAAGATAAAACTCAAGCCGTCTTCATTTAAACTTAATGCAAGTTTGATAGATTTATGTCATTTATTTTATATAACAATTTCGTATATTGATATCGTATTTGAATACTTTTATACAATGATTGAGCTAAATCAATTCACTCACATGAAATTAAAAAAGCGCCGAAAAATAATTAAACCCTCATTCAACAAATTATTTGGTAAAATACTGCAATGAGCAAAAAAAACATCACACCGTCTTTATCTGAAGAACAGTCTAAAATCATTGAGGCTCGTCATCATAATCCCTTTACCGTATTAGGCTTGCAGCAGAAAAATCAAAAAGCCAGTGTATGTGTATTCGCGCCAAACACTCAGGAATTGTCCATTTTACCGGGCAACCTGAAAATGTCCCGAATTCCGAATAGCGATTTTTTTGAATGGTCTGGGAAAAACTCAGAGATAAGTTCTCCTTATCAACTCAAAAAGGTTAGTGGCTCCGGCTACGAATCCGTGGATTACGACCCCTACTGCTTCCCTGCCCAGCTTTCTGAATATGACCTGCATTTATTTGCCGAAGGTAAACACTGGCACATTTACAGGGTCCTGGGAGCACACTGTCATAGCGTTGATAATATAGCTGGCGTGTTATTTTCTACGTGGGCCCCGAGTGCGGAAAGAGTTAGTATTATCGGTGATTTTAATGACTGGGATGGACGTCGCCACCCGATGCGTAATCGGGGGAGCTCTGGCGTATGGGAACTTTTTATTCCAGGACTGGATACCGGTTGTCTGTACAAGTTTGAAATTAGAAACATCAATAGCGGAGAGGTTTTACAGAAAACCGATCCTTATGGCCAACAGTTTGAAAACCGCCCTAAAACAGCTTCTATCGTTACCAGTGATAAACAATTTGACTGGAGCGACCAGAACTGGATGTCAAAACGTTTGCAGCATGACTGGTTACACCAGCCAATGTCTATTTATGAGGTGCATCTCGGATCCTGGCAACGGGACGATCAGGGTAACTTCCTGAATTATCGTGATTTAGCGCATCGACTGGTCGAGTATGTAAAAGAAACCGGCTTTAACTATATCGAATTATTACCCATCACTGAACATCCGCTGGACGCATCCTGGGGTTATCAAACTACAGGATATTTTGCCCCTACCCGTCGTTTTGGTGATGTTGAAGATTTTCATTATTTCGTGGACTATTTACACAATAATAATATTGGTATTTTACTCGACTGGGTACCTGCACACTTCCCCAAAGATGCGCACGGTCTGGCAAAATATGATGGTAGCGCTCTGTATGAACATGAAGACCCACGAAAAGGTGAACACCGAGACTGGGGCACCTTAATTTATAACTATGGGCGCAATGAAGTTAAAAACTTTTTACTTTCCAGTGCACTATTCTGGCTGGAAGAATTTCACCTGGATGGTTTAAGAGTAGATGCAGTAGCTTCCATGTTATACCTTGATTATTCACGACAGGCCAATGACTGGGTTCCGAATATTCATGGTGGTAATGAAAATATAGAAGCCATTGAGTTTTTTCGGGAATTAAACAAAGTAGCCCATGCAGAACATCCGGGAACAATGGTAATTGCAGAAGAATCTACTTCATGGCCACAGGTTACCAGACCTACAGATCTCGGTGGTCTCGGCTTTTCCATGAAATGGAATATGGGCTGGATGCACGATTCACTGAATTATCTCGCCAGGGATCCTGTGCATAGACATTATCATCATAACCAGCTGACCTTCGGTTTACTGTATTTATTTACAGAGAACTTTGTACTGCCTTTCTCACATGATGAAGTGGTGCATGGTAAATCATCAATGTTATACAAAATGCCCGGTGATGAATGGCAGAAATTTGCAAAATTACGCCTGCTTTATCTATACATGTTCACTTACCCTGGTAAAAAACTGTTATTCATGGGCTGTGAATTTGCGCAGGGAAGTGAATGGAATCACGACAAGGAACTGGACTGGTATGTACTGGATTACCCTTTACACCGTGGCATGAAAGTACTGGTGAGCGATTTAAACAGACTCTACAAAGAGCAGCAAGCATTGCATCGATATGACTTTGAACCTCAGGGCTTTGAGTGGATAGACTGTAACGACACAGATCAGTCTGTTTTATCTTTTATCCGTCGCAGTGCAGATGAAACGCTCATAATCGTGCTTAATTTTACGCCCATTCCCCGAAAGAATTATCGAATCGGTGTACCTGAAGCAGGCACTTATAAAGAAATAATGAACTCAGACTCAGGGTACTATGCAGGTAGTAACGTGAGTAACGGGGTTAATATTGTATCGGAAGACATAGCCTGGATGAACCGTCCTGTTTCTCTTTCGCTTACCTTACCGCCGTTGGCCGGCATAGTGATTAAAAAGCATAATTCATGAAGCACAAAATTCTTTACATTAGCAGTGAAGCTTATCCATTAATTAAAACAGGAGGTCTGGCAGATGTTTCCGGTAGTCTGCCGGTCGCATTGCAGAATAATGAGCAGGAAGTATGTTTGTTAATTCCTGCGTATCAGTCTGTTCTGGAAAAAATCGGCGAAAAAATAATAGTTGCAGAAACATTCCACTATGGACAACCAATCCGTATTCTGCAAACCACTCTACCTGGCACAGATGTAACAACCTGGCTAGTCGATAGCACTCAGGCTTTTGACCGGCCCGGCAACCCTTATCTCAACAGTGACGGCAACGACTGGCCTGACAATGCATTACGTTTTGCTCTGTTTGCACAAACTGCGGTCGATATCGCCCTGAACCGTTGTGGACTATCCTGGCAACCTGATGTGGTTCACTGTAATGACTGGCAATCTGCATTAGTGCCCGCTTTACTGAAAACTTTTCCAACTGGTCCCGCAACGGTTTTTAGCATTCATAACCTGGCCTATCAGGGAGTATTTAGTAGCCAGACTTTTTTTGATCTTGGATTGCCAGCAGGCCTTTGGGGCATGTATGGCCTTGAATTTCATAATTTTTTATCTTTCATTAAAGGGGGACTGGTTTATGCCGACCGCATAAACACCGTTAGCCCAACTTATGCTGAAGAAATTCAGCAACCTGCTTTAGGGTATGGTCTTGAGAAGCTATTGAGCCACCGCAAACAACGCTTATCAGGAATTTTAAATGGAATAGATAGCGATGTGTGGAATCCAGCAACAGATCAGTATTTAACAAAAAACTACGATCAGCAAAATCTGGCTTTAAAAGTCGATAATAAAAGCGACCTGCAACAGCAGTTCAATTTGCCGGTGGACAATAATATTCCGCTGTTTGGAATGATTAGTCGGCTGGTAGAACAGAAAGGTCTGCAGAGTATTCTGGATGCAATGCCTGAATTGATGCAAAAACCCCTGCAAATAATCATACTGGGCAGCGGGGAGAAACATTACGAGGAAGCCTTGCTACAGTGGGCCAGTCAATACCCTGATAAACTGGCCATTAACATCGGCTATAACGAAGTTTTAGCTCATCAGATAGAAGCAGCTTCCGATCTCTATTTAATGCCATCCAACTTTGAGCCATGCGGATTGAATCAGCTATACAGTCTGCGCTATGGCACCTTACCACTGGCTCGCAATGTGGGAGGGTTGGCTGACACCGTGATCGATACCAGCGAGAATACGTTGAATGATCATACGGCTAACGGGTTCATAGTAAAACAGGATACCGCTACAGCACTCATATCAACGATAGATCATGCTCTGGAAACTTACCGGCATCAGGAAATCTGGAAACAGTTACAACTTAATGCAATGTCTCCAGATCGATCCTGGCAAGCTAGCGCCCTGCAATATATAGAGCTTTATGAAAAAGCTATTGAAGATAACAGAGAACGGTTATAACCGGGTCCAGATAATCCGTTACCAGTTATAACCCGATTGCCAGCAGTCTGTCGTGTTCAGGGTTAATCTACTGAGGAAAAAGCATTTTGGCCAGATTTCCCGATCATTAAATAATCGAAAAATCTGACTTAAGCATGGCCTTTGGGTACAAAACCCTTTCTCTCGCTACGATCCACCTAAACTCGACAAACTCCAGTCTCAGGCAGCTTTTGCCTTTTTAGCCATTGGTAAACAATCTTCACGCCAGATACAAAGCATCTGATCACAATTATCTGCATCCTGATTAGCAAAACAGGGATAATTTCCTTCAGTAGTCTGAATTTCCCTGATGAGATTAAGTTTAGACATTCTGGACGTTTTAATATCCAGATTCTTCGCTATGGCTCTAATTTCCTGCATATTCATGTGTTATACCTCTACCTGTTTATAACTATGTTAATGATAATTAATATAAGTTTCTGTTTAAAGAACCGTGTCGATTATTTTTCCAGCATAGCAGCATGAGCAGCTGCCAGACGTGCTGAAGGTATGCGCGGCCCGGAACAGGAAACGTATGTAAGCCCTATTTTATGGAAAAAATGAATTGATTGTGGATGTCCGCCATCTTCACCGC
>ERZ890953.882-NODE-882-length-16270-cov-12.556768_pt1 | contig 16270 bp, 18 predicted proteins | sample MGYA00521264_ERZ890953 | MGnify/ENA primary metagenome ERZ890953 (study PRJEB32303, sample SAMEA104408629) | aquatic metagenome | biome: Brackish water; feature: Chemocline; material: water | place: Baltic Sea | collected 2014-10-26T21:54:00 | depth 200 m ...
GATGACACGTTCACGTTGAAAAAGGAGCGGGTGTTCGAGATGTGCCAGGGGCTCAAGGAACGGGATGTCCGCTGGCGGGCTTCCATCAGAACTGTGCCGCACGATTTGGACATGTTCCAGGCCATGTACGATGGTGGATGCCGGGAGGTCGCTTTCGGGGTCGAGAGTTTTGACCCTGATGTCCTCAAGAAAATGCTGAAAAAGGCCACCCCTGAGGACAACGCACAGGCTATCCGCAATGCCCATGAAGCTGGGCTGACCGTCCGGGTGCTGTTTATGATCGGGACTCCAGGGGAATCGGAGCGCACCGTGGATCTGAACATCGAGGCCCTGGATCAACTCCCCTACGACACCATCGCGCTGACCAACTTCATCCCCATCCCAGGGTCGGCTATTGCGGATTACCCCGAGGATTTTGGTTGCATCATCAGGGACACCGACATCGACCATTACAACTTCTACCTCTGGGGGCCTGAGGGAGAGAACAAATGGCGGGACCTCATCAGCCTGGATGACTTGTCGGACGACAAACTCCGGGATAACCGGGAACGGATGAAGCAGTACGTCATCCAAAGCGGGAAGGTGAACCGAGGATGATCACAGGAAAACAACAATACCCCGTGGTTTTTTCTAGTGTTTTCGGGCATTTCAAGATTGCCAAAATAATTGCTGAATTCCCAAATGTTCAAACCATCTTGGACGTTGGGGGCACTGGGAAATTGAGGCATTTCGGAACATGGGAAGTTCTGGAGGCTAACAAAAACAAAGGGTTAGATGGTTGCCGGTTGCCTTACCCAGATGATCATTTTGACATCGTTGTTTCCGTTTCTACCGTGGAACATGTCGCTAATCCCGATGCTTTTTTCTCAGAGAGCCTTCGGGTGAGCCGTCTTGCAACGATCCACACATTTTGCGCTGGTGACCTTGCACGGAAAACGGAGGTCTTGAAAGCAGACATGGGTCATGCGCACCCCTGTGTCGTCCCAGATGTCCCTAAAGAAACCGAAAAAAGGAAAGTCCTTCCTTTCTTTACTGTATGGGATCACCTTCTTTGTTTGGCTGCTCTGTACCCTAAAAAGTTCAACAACCTTGAGACCATGCAGTTCTGGGACAGGAACAAAGGTGTCTACAGCTACATGGTGATTGAGGAGAAATAGGGAACAACATGAACCAGCTACAACGGAGTGCTCTCCACGAATTACAACATTTTTTCATCGACCGGATTGAGGTTGCACTCCACGCTCTGAAAAACATCCCTTTTTCCCACATCTATGATTTTGGATGTGGGGAGGCACTTTTACCGACAGTGTTGGGTTTCCCCTCTGATCGATACACAGGGTACGACAAAACCCCGTTCCATCCCTGGGTTCACACACTGGATCTGGAAACCCCTAATCTTCCTGACATGAAAAGTGGCCCCCAAGATGTGTGTTTATTCCTTGGTGTTTTTGAACACATCAGTTACCGGAAAACAGTGTTTCTCTGGGCAGTGCAGCAGTTCCCCATCATGCTGTTTACTTGGGGGAAAAACCCGGAGGATCTAAAAGCACTCTATCAAGGGATAGAAACAGACTTCGAATTAACTGTGTTCCCCTATTTCAGATCCGACAAGACTTACTGTGAGGTCTGTCGTTTAACACGAAGGGGAAAACCATCATCCTGGTTAACAGACAATGCCAAAACCTAAAAACGTTTTCAAAGAGCCCCCAGGACTGGTTGAAACAGGGGACCCCTACCAAAAACCCATCCTGGAAATGACCAATCGGGAAATCCTGGCCGAGGTGTCGGACATCCTGGGTAAACCCGTGGGTGTGCCGACGGACAAAATCGGATGGATTGCAGCGGCCCCCGAGGACTATGTGGCTGAAGGTGAGGTGGACGCCAGCAAGTTGGAGGCCCTGTATGATCACGGCCCCCTGGTCGATGACTACATCGTTACCCTGTCTCTGACCAGCTTGCGGAACCGTGCCCCCGACTTGTTTGTCCTTATCCGGGACCAGAAACCCGGGGACAAAGTGCTGGAGTTTGGCTGCGGGCCTTCAACTCATGGGATTGCGTGCGCACAGGCAGGATGTGATGTTCACCTGTTCGATGTGTCCACCAAAATGCTAACTTTTGCGGGGGAGCGGTACCACCGTCGGGGGCTCAGCATGACCGTTTGGGATACTGCAGAAGCTCTCCCTGATGGTTTTTTTGACACTATTCTTTGCACCGATGTCCTGGAACATGTCCCGGATCCACTGGGCACCCTGGAAACATTCAAACGAGTCCTCAAACCAGGGGGGAACATCCACCTGCATGTTTCGCAGGCCGTAAATCTGGTCAAGGGGCACCTGCCCCGTACCATCCGGCTTTGGAAAGGTCCAGGGCAACGATTTATGAAGGATCATTTCGACAAGATCACGGATCACAACTATAGGAAACGAGCCGATGGCAAATCATAATCCTCTGGTGAGCAAGGGCGGGGAGCGGCGTCTCCCCATGAAATACGAAGGTTACACAGCGTTGAATGAAAGCTGTGTCCTTGAACGGATGCGCTTGGTCCTGCCTTACGTGAAAATGAACCACCAGGTCCTAGACCTGGGGTGCGGGGTCGGTTGGGGGACCAAATTCATGTCCCTGTTCTGTCAGAGCATCACCGGACTGGACATCAGTGACGAGGCATTGGCCCCAGCTCAGGTGAACAGCGCACAGAATGTGAAATGGGTCAAAAACCCCATGCATGATCTTTCAATGTTCCCTCCGGGGTGTTTCGATTTGGTGGTGAGCATTGCGGCCATTGAACACCAGACACAGGACCAACTTGCCCAGTGTCTTGCAGAAGTCCACAGGGTGCTCAAACCAGGAGGGGCATTTGTGGGGACAGCGGCTGGATGGCGTAAGGTTTCTAAGGCCAACGCCACCCCCTGGCACCTGTATGAACCCTCCATCGAGGATTTCTCTGAGATGGCCGCTGTTCATTTCGATGTGGATAAGGTCGAGAACTTCGTACTCCGCACACCGGACCTGACACGCCCCACAACGGAAGGGTGCTTTTTCCTACACCGCCGAGGCTAATGAAAATCCTCCTGGTAGGGAACCCCAACGTCAACCCGGAACGCCTACTACCGCTGGTGGACCAGCACGAAGTTTACGGGTTGTGGGAGTCCAAATCAAAATGGGGGGTTAGCGTCCAGGCACCCACCTCCTACCAGGAAATACCCTCTATCACTCTGGAAGAGATTCCCGACAAGGGCATCCAAATCGTTTGGAACCTCCTGAGTCCCTGGGACGGGTTGGATTCCGTTTTGTCCATCCTGGAACACTACCCTGGAATCCCCCTTGTACGGCACACGCAAGGGGGTGCTACACCCCCCTGGCATCAAGGTGGCAAGTTCAGGCAAGGATGGAAACCCAAAGGGAACTACGATTTCGGGAAATTCAAAGCTGTGCTTGAGGGTGCCGCTGGGGTTTTGATCAATGCAGAGAAATACCGGGATTGCCTGATCGCTCAGGGAGTCGGGATTCAGGAGACCCCTTACATTTTGTTCAACGGCATGGCCTACAATGAGGACCTCATTGGGGAAGATGCCTCGAAACTGTCATCCAAAGGGTCGCCCCACATAGCAATCATAGGCCGGTCCTCTACTAACCTCTTACGGGCATTTGAAATGGAAGGGGTCACCATCCACTGCCACACCTACCGGATGCGGCATGCTCCTTTCCCTTACGTCAAGGTGGGGCAATATCTGGGGGACGCACACATGATGGGGGGTGCTTTGTTTTTGCGGGCACTCCTTCAACGAAAGTCTGTCTGGCACCAGATTTTCTCCAAGTACGATGCTGGCATCATGCCTGTGTTTGACCCGGACCATCCTGATATTTTTGAAGGGGTGGATATCAATGTACCCGGGCGCATCAACAATTACATCATGGCCGGGTTGCCACCCCTAATCCAAGACATCGACAGTGCCACACGGGATTTCATGGAACCCTCTGGATGTGCCATCCTCTACCAAACATCATCAGATCTACAGGATAAATTGAGGGACACGGTTTACATGACGGAAAAACAGGCACATGTACGTGCGTCCCGGCACCTTTTTTCCATGCAGCACGAAATCACCCGCGCATTAGTCTTTTTTAGTTCTCTCCTGAAGGACTGACAATGAAAATTCTTTATCTGACCGACCAGTATGGGGCCCACAATAGGGGGACCAAACCCTCCATCTTCCTGGAAATGAAACGTAGGGGATTCGACATCGTCAAAGCCCCTGTTCACTCAGCCGGAACCAATAAGATCAATGGCCCCGCATTACTGGCAAAAATCAGAGCAGAGGGTTTCACCTGGGTCTGGATTGCCCATAGCTGGTCACAGTTCCATGGTTGCACTTTGGAAGACATCCATGATGCAGGAGCCAAAGTTCTGGGTTTCGGGTTTTCGGATCCATACGCATGGATTCCAACCAAGCTGAATCAGTACGATGCCTATGCCACGAACCACTACGGCACCTACAACACCTTGAAAAACGGATCAATCCCCGTGACCACGATCATCACGGCAGGGGATTCATCCTACCATCAGGATCTAGGACTGGATCGAGACATCGACATCCTAGTTTTTGGTCTGGGGAGCCACCTTCGGTTCACCCCCCGTAACTACCGTATTTCCCTGATGACCGGGATCCTGGAAAGGTTTCCTGATTTGAATATCCAAATCTATGGTCAAAAATGGGGGGACATCCCCGTGAAGGGGTACGTGAAAGGAGATCAGTTCAGGACAATCATCAACCGTTCCAGACTGGCATTGGATCTACAGCAGCCCCATGCCCCTCTGGCCCACCGAATGTTTGAGTGCATGATGTGTGGAACCCCCGTCATCACCAGAGAACGGCCAGAAATTGAGTGCCTGTTTGGGGACTGGCCCTTGTTAGGTCAGTATGGGGGCATCTCATTAGAGGATGCCGTGACATCCATCTTGGATTTACCCCCTGACTCCTGGTGCGCTTTGTCCAACGACATCAAGGAATACACCCTGGCACAGCACGACATCGGCAACCGAGTGGATTCTTTGATAGAATGGTTCAGGGAACTGGGGTAGCAACGAGGATGTCTTTTTCCCTGAAACCGTCCTCGAAAATGAATCTGTAGTCCGGGTTAATGTCCAGAAGAAGACCCTGAACAGCACTCACGCTGGTTTTCCAACTCCCAAAAAGCCGAACATCATCTATCAGGATGGTGTGTGTCTTAATGGGATGTTTTTTGATACATGCCAGCTCGATCAAAAGGGATGTGCGACCTCCCCAGTGTGCATCCAGCCAGAACACCGCAGGACGTGTGATGTTTGCCAGAATGACAGGTAGGGTTTTCCCAGAGTCCCCCCCATATATGAGCACACCCGAGGTATCCTGGAACCGAAACGCTGCGGTTTTTCTCCTTTCTGAATCCGACTCAATGGAATGGATTTCAGTAAACCCGCAGTCTAAGGCTTTCTGAATCCCATGGCCCACATGAGTCCCCGTTTCGATGAACAAATCCCCAGAATATTTCGCCAAAGTTTCTTTTTGAATTGTCATAGGGTTTGAATGTAACCGGCAAGGGTGGGGATCAGGCTGTATTTATTTAGGATGAGGTGTCGGGCCTCCCGAATGGCTTCCAAATCTACTGGCCGCTGCAGTTCCTCAACGACCTCTTCGTAAACGAGAGGGTTTTCAGGGGACGCCCAAAAGTAAGAACCCTGTGGGAAATACCCAGCAATATCGGGGCATCCGTAGTAAATGACCTTACACCAGCACAGCAGCGGGTCGATGAATTTCTCTGAAAAGTAGCCGGGTACCAACATGTGCTCGGTGGCTACCGAGAATTCATAATCCAACAACCCTCCCTGTTTGAATTGGGTGTACCCCATCTTGTTGAAGGGCGCATTGGGGGGTGCAAAGTTCCCCCAAACATCGAGAGCAGTGCGGGACCCCAGTTCCAAAAGGAATTTAAGACGCTTGGAACGTCCACCGCTTGATTTCCCTGATGTAACTGAAGAGATTTTTTTAGGCTTGGGGGGTGTTTTAAGTGCAAGCAGTTCATCGAACGAGTAGTAAATCCGCCAAACCGCAACATGGTAGTACTGCTGATAAAAGATGACGTGTTGGTATTTTTTCTTTACATGACGTAAGGGCGCGTGGGGCTCACGCTGAACATAAATGGTGTTCTGTCGAGTTTTATGAGGGTCTTGGGGGCCACCCCCCAGGTCAATGAAAAAATCAGCTTTTTCAGAGTCCGCTGTGAGCGTTAGCCCCTGCCAAGATCCGGTTCCTCCTGGGGTGAACTTGTGCCGGAACGCCTGACATAATGTCTCAGGAGTGTTTTTGCTCCCAGCTACGGATACCTTAATGTAGGTTGTCATGATCATCCCATGTGGCTTGAAGTCCATCCAAAAGGGATGACTCAGGTTCGTAATTAAACCGGGACCGAAGCTTGGATATGTCGGCCACGGTGCCTGGCATATCCCCATTCTGCTCCTCGATGTGCTTGATTTTTGCTGTCTTCCCCACGACCTCCTCCATGGCATGCACAAGATCCAGGAGAGACGTTTTCTGCCCCGCCCCTATATTGTAAACATCATGTTCCCCTGGACGTGACTTTTCCGAATAAAGCATCGACAGGAGCCCCGAGAGGATGTTGTCGATGTAAGTGTAATCCCGGTAAGTACTCCCGTCCCCGAAGAGCGTCAGCGTTTCACCCCTGTCAATCATTTGCAAAGCACGGGGGATGAACATGTCAGGCCGAGACCTTGGGCCAAACACGGTGAAAAACCGAAGCGAAATCGTGTGCAACCCACACGTTCTGGCATAGTAGTCCGCAGTCAGCTCTGCCTGCAGCTTCGACAAAGCATACGGGGAAATGACCTGCGTGAGGGCCATGTCTTCTTTGTATGGCGGGCGTAACCTGCCATACACCGAAGAACTCGATGCGCTGATGACGCGTGGGCATCCCATCCGCCGAGCGAACTCAAAAACCTGGGTACTCCCCACCACGTTGACGGTGCTATACCGCCCCGGTTCTTCAAGAGATGGTCGAACACCAGCCAATGCCGCCAAATGGACAATGATGTCTGGTTTCCAGCCAAAGGCTTCTAGCCTCGATACGAGACGCATGAACCCAGGCGTCGATATGTCAGCTTCACTGAAAATGAAATTAGACCAGGTCAGGTAATGCGCCAGACGTTTTTCTTTGATGCCCTTAGGATAGAGTGTCTGGTCAAGATCATCGACAACAGCTAGGTCGTGGCCATCCGCGTGAAGACGTTCAACAAGGTGTGACCCAATGAAACCCAGACCGCCAGTGATAAGGTATCTCATGATGATCCTCCCTGGAATGCAGAAATGTCAATCCCGGTTTCATTGCAAGGACACGCATCAAACAGTTTCCCCAAATCGATGTCAGGTGGGGGCAACCATTCAATGTCAGCCCTTTCAGGGACACTACCGAAGGTATCAGTCGATGTGGGTGACCGGTTGGTGCCCAAAAGGTAGTCTTTGAACTTGAAATCCCGCCCCACCAGTTTTGATCCCCCATTGATCCGCCACCACGCTGCCTGCTTCGCATAGCAATCCCCCAAAATCAAACCATGAAGGGTGGAAGACAGGATGCGTTCACAAGAACAAACCTGATCGATGACCTCCTGGAACCCACCACAGATGTTGATGACTTTGATGTCTGCACGGCCCCCCACATGAGCAACCACCCCCTCCATGTCGTTGTAGTGGGGGATCACGCCCAGTTCATGGGTGACCTTTTGTTCTGCCCGTGGGACCAGATGTGAGATGAACAACGCAGGGTCACCATAAACCACGGGCACATCAGCCCCCGCTGTTTTCAGCACCTTGCGTGTCAGCGGACCCCGAACGGCATGGAACACCACGCCTGGGGGGATTGGGTTCGGGAAGTGCGTGGGGCTGATAATCCCGGCTCCCCAGACAACATCTTGACCACGGAGTCGATGCATGATGGACCCCACTGTCAAAAGTTTCCCTGTTGCATTCCGATGTGAACGAAGGGGGTGGTAACCCAGCAGTGGTTCTAGGATGTATGGTGTGCAGATGTCGCCCCAATTACGGTCGTGCTGTTTGGGGGACTCCTCTTTTCCGTACCAGTAAAATCTCATTTGTTTTTCATCATTTCTGTGATCCGACCCGGATGCCGACGGGCAAAATACAAAGGTGTTTCACAGGTGGCGAATGTTTTCCCGTCCTGGATCAAACGCCTGAAAAGGTCGTAGTCCTCCGCGATGGGTTTTGAGAGATCAAATTTGTAGCTTGCAACCTCACGGCGGAAAAACGTGGTTGCGAAAGCCAAATTGTTAGGGAGGCCGTAATCCTTCGGGTGCCCATTCTCATCGGGTACTGCATAGCGCCCCGTGTCCACCTTGTACCGATGCCAATGCTTTCGTGCGACATGCCCATTGAAAAAATAAAGATGAGAGGATGCGACATCTGCTTGGGTTTTTTCCAGCAATGCAACCATGATTTCCAACCGCTTCAGATGGGCTACATCATCGGAGTCCTGCCAGCACGCATAGGGGGCACGGACAGCCTCCAGGAGCTTGTTTCTCGCGTAGGGGATACCCCGGTTAGTGTCCCCCCGAATAACCTCAATGCGGGGGTCTGGGGGAAGCACACCGGGGTCAGTGGATCCATCGGTGGACCCGTCGTCAAAAATGACGATGCGGAAATCCTGTTCAGTTTGGTTAAGGATGCTTCGCAGGCATTCGGGTAACATGCCCCCCCGATTAAATGTCGGAATAAGTACATCCACCCTCGCACATGGCGTGTCTGTCATGCGGACCTCCTATGGGTTTTCCAGGGGATGTTTTGTTTCACCACATCTGTTTGCATGATACCCGTGTTCTTAATGTCCTGATCCATACCCTGTGAGTGCGCATAAATCGAATCCCCCTGGTTTGATGCAGGTTGGGCCCTCAGCCATGACGCTGAATGTGCAACGCACATGAAGGGGACTTTCTGTTCCTGTCCCAGCACCGCAAACCAGATGTCTGCCATGTTGGGATGCTTGAAATCCTCCCGTACCACCCGGATACAATCAGTGTGGTAACAGACCGTGCCAGTGCCCAAGCAATGCACTGGTATGGGCACCTCGATGTTGGACTGAAAATGATGAACCCTGCGGCTTCGGTAGTAGGACACAAAAGGCTCTGTGATCACGGCCCCGTGGCACCCCACCACAGCTTTGCGTTTGTAATGCGTGACCCATCGGACAAGAGTTTGGACATAATCCGGCGGGTACAGCAGGTCATCATCCACTGTGAGGTGGAACCCCTTGACTGAATCTGCCCAGTAGAATTTCCCTGCATCCCCTCTGTCCCCGAATGGTGTCTGTGAGCTTAGAACTGCTGTGATTTTGGGATGCCGAAGGAACGGGGGCACCGCGATGTACCCGTTGAGGTACACGTTGAGCTGGTCCACCTGAGGCAGTAAATACGCAACCGTTTTCATCAGGGACTCTTTACGAGCAGGGAATGTCGCCATGGACGCTGTGACCATATCCCTTGAACCGCCCTGTGCAAATTCCCGGATGAGCCGCTGATGTTCTTGTTCACCATCGACGTAATTTACAGCGTACATCGGTTTGGCTGCGCGTTCCTCTGGATTCATCACAGATTTTTGATCCAGGTGCGCCACCATGGAATGTAACGTGCGGTACAGATTGTAGCCCCCACGCACCAGTGTTCTGCTTATTTGCCGACCGAAACCCGACCCATGCGTTTTGACATTGAACCAGGAGGCTGGAGGTGGGGGGATGGTTCCGCCTGGTAGCCCTGTCCAAAGGTTGTGCCCGAACATGAAAGAGGCAGCATCGGTCCATTGCGTGCATTCTACATCCCCCACACGCTGCGCTCTGAAATCCGTCCAACAGGTTGAATTTGGTTTGCTCCTTCCGGGGTCCCGCAGAAGGTACAGGGTAGCTTTTTTGATGTCCGTGATGCCTTCCCACAGTCCGATGGTTCTCGGAAAAAAGTCACGGCAAAGCCTGATGTCATCTTGTAGGAAGTAACGGTACGATGCGGGTACCGTTGCGGCATCGTTGAGCACACGATTCATGAACTGCGTGTACTTGCGTTTCCCATGTTTCTGCTGTGTCCTGATGAACTTCCATCCCTGTTGCCGAATGATTTCTAATGGTTCCTGGTAATCAGATTTGCTTTGATCGTCATAGACCGTGACATGAAGGGAGTATGCGTCACCCTCACGGACTAGATCCTCCAGCAGGGATTTCAAACCGCCGGGGCGTTCGTATGTGGTGATTGATACGTGTATCCGAGTTTCAGCAACCCCCTGCATGTGAAAGGACAATTCCCGAAGCACCCCCCGCGGGATGTCCAGGGCATTTACAGGGCCCTCTCCTGTGATGCGGAACCCTCCTTTTTCCCTGCTGGTGCCCTTGTCCGGGAAAGGCCTGTGCCACAAATTCCCCCCATGCTGGGTGCACACCAAACCTGTGAGTTCCGATGTCAAATCGGCTGATGAGGAGTCCCCTAAAATCCGTTGAATCCTCTGGGCCAGCGGGCCGTCCTTGCCCCGCGACACATGGGGCCACCCACCCGCTTGTTTCAGTATCCGCGTGCCATAGAACATGGTGGTGCCCACCAGTCCCCACTTGCTGCGCCCCTCCCACAATGCTGCGTTACCCGTTTCTGTGTGGACAAAACGGCAAGAGCCGGAACCACCCCACAAAGAGCCTTGCTCATATGCTTTGATGGTGACGGCTGCCCGATTGGGGGGCTGGAGGTCATCGTCATCAGCCATCAACACCAACTCAGCACTGGTCTCTTGTAAACAGCGGTTGAGTTTGTCCGTCACCCCATCATGTGGGACATCCAGATACGGAATGCCCATCTTGAAAGCAACATCCCGACCAGGATCCCAGGGTTGGCCAGCAACCAGGATGTTCACTCGCCATCCATCCGGGATATTTTCTTGTGATTTCAAAAGCCGCAGGCAAGATGCCAAAAGAGCAGGCCTGTTGTTGGTAGCTACGAAAAACACTGCCTCGCGGGAAATTTTGTCGGAGACATCGGGCTTAATGATCGGTGGTGGGGGTTCCTCCTGCCCAAGGGTGAAATGGCTGCTTTTTGCCTTACCGGGGTCATCCAGGTAGGATTTGCGGCAAAGGAGTGCTGGTTCAGGGCAACCAGGCACCCGGACAAAGAGGGACGTAACATCCTTGTCTTGCTCATCCCATTCCTTGAGGATGTCGTGAATCCGTGAAGGGTCAAACAAAACATTGTCGGACAGGATCAGGAAAATGTCGGCATGGGTGATAGCCAAGTCTGCTTGGACCCATGCGTCAAAGGTTTTTGAATCAGGGCATGCTTTATATGCCCAGCCTTGAGCACGGACAAGTTTCCGCAATGTTGGGCTGGGTGTCCCCTTGGCGTTGTAGATCTGGGCCTGGACGTTGTGGCCCTTGAGTTCTTTTTGAATGCCAGACAGGAAACCAGGGATTTCTTTTGAGACACCCCGATAAAACAGGACCACACAAAGCAATGGTTTTCGTATGGGCTTCACCATGGCACATTACCCCAGAGTCTACCTGTTCTAACGGTAGGGGTTATTTACCGTTTATCTCCAGGTTTTCAGGGCTGTTCGGGGTAATTACGTGCGATGGATACCGTATTTTGTATCCCCTCACACTACAGGGCACAGGATATTGTGGCCTGAGCTAGGCCGTGCAGAACCAAGCGTGGAGATTACATGATCCCGTAACCGCCACACCTGTTCCAGATACAACGCTTTGGCTGATGCTTTGTCACGAGCCTTCAACTGTCGGAGGATATAGGCAGGATGATACATGGACACCACAGGGACATCGATCTTGGGGTCGAACGGGTTGTCCAGATACCGGGACCGCTTGGGGTTCATGTTGGCATGGTCCCCCATGGTCGCCTCAATGCCCGTCAGCTTACACGCTGCCACCCGCCCCAATGCCACGATGACCCGAGGCTGGATGATCTGGATCTGTTGCTTGAGGATCGGGAAACAAGTCTTGGACTCATCAGGCTTGGGGTCCCGGTTGCCCGGGGGCCTGCATTTTACGATGTTGGATATGTAAACATCATCACGGCACAGTCCTGCATCCCGAAGGACACGGTTCAACAGGTTCCCGGCCATTCCGATGAAGGGTATCCCCTCACGATCTTCGTTCTCACCAGGCCCCTCCCCCACGAACATGATTTCCGCATCTGGTTTGCCTGATCCAAACACGACATTGATACGACATCCATGCAACCGACACAGAGTACATTCCGATGTTTTCTGTTCCAGATCCTCCAGGATCATGTGCGTTTCCGTTTTTTCAGGGGACTCCAACGGTAGCCGTTGTGATCCAGTTCCACCCGGTGATGGGGACACTTGGGGCCCTCCCCGCCCCATCCGTGGTTTGGTATGCGAGCCCTACGCAGGTACATGCAACCCTCAACAGGACAGAACCAAGTGACCTTCCAACTGGACCAGTAATTCCCACCGTTGTCAGGCGGGTACTCTCCACCGCGGCAATATTTGGTCCTGTATGCCATCACCATTCTCGTTTTAACTGGTGTTGCACCAACGGTGCTATAGCCCCCAGCAAAAAATGTGTCTCTTGTGACCACACAGATTTACCGTCACTCGACATCGTCACAACGACCCCGATGTGACGATGCCCTGTGTCCTTTGGGGTGATGCCACCTTCAGGTGTGAGGTACAGATACTGCCCCACATTAAAGGTGGGGTACCTTTTGAAAGGCTCCATGTTCGCGGCAAGGGTTTCGGGGTTGTCCCGCAAATACTCGCAAGCACCATCTTGCGTCAATTCCATGAGGGTACTGCCGGACCTGTCCCTTGCTAAAAACTTTCCGTTTTCATATGCGATGAGATGGATAAGATCGAACGGGCTTTTCAGGGTGTCGACTAATCTCTCGTGCCAGTCATCGTCATCAAAAGTAATCGTGCGGATGCCTTGTTGTTTATCCCGGTACGAACTAACACTCCCGACGACACCCCTATCTGCCACTTGGATCGTGCGTTTTTCCTCCCCATACTGGACCCGGATTTTGCCAGGTGCCTGCTGCACGTATACCGCACCCACATTGTCCAAAAAGGGTATGACGTAGGAATCCACAATCTCACGGGCTTTTTGACGGTTACCCGCTGTAAGGATAATGTTGTCGCCTTTGAGCACATCAATGACGAGATGGACAGCCATCCAGGTAGTTGCCCCGATGCGCCGAAGGGGTTTGTCCACGGTCTGACTTGAGCTGGTTGCTTGCTGTTCCGCGTACTGGTAAGGGTCCATCATACCCAGTGCAGTATAAAGCTGGTCAACCGTTGGGGACGGACCCTTCAACTTTGAACCAATGATCGCACGGATGGTGGATGAAAGGGACATTTCCCCAATACTACCCGAATGGATCTGAATTCCATCCGGTGCTTTTTTTGGGGGGTTCCTCGTCGGTCAATGTCATCTCTGAGAAATGATACGGGGCTTTGTATCTGGTGTTGTCGTGTTTCACCCACCAGATTTCGTCGTCATGCCCTTCGACCGGACCTTCAATCACGCCCAGAACGCCTAACTGCCGGTTGTCCAGGTACTCATGCCGAACTAGGAATTTATGTGTGTCTCCCAGATCGGTGATTTCAACCCGGACACCTTGCTTGATGTCCGAAACATTCATCAGAGACAGGATAGCACAAGATCCAGCGTCCGTTCTGCAATGTATTGCTGCACGTCCGCCCGTGTTGCGATGATGTCAGCCACAGGGATGGAAATGTAATTGGACACCGCGGTAGGCCTGGCCCCATCACTGACCGCGATGAAAGCCCCGGGATTCGGGTAGCCATGCTCGGGGGCGGGCTCGGCATAGCCCGTGGTAGCCACCCCAAGGGATGCATCAAACAGCCTGCGCACATGATCGGCCATGGCGACGGCCACATCAGGGGACACGCAGTTGACGGGTTTTGCCACCCCGATAGGCACCTTCAGAATGCGGTTTTTCATTGCGATGTTGTAGGTACATACACCCCCAACAAAAAACCCGGAGGAGCCCGACTGTGACCCGAGCAATGCCTGAACACGCCCCGTGGTCAAGCTCTCTGCGGCGGCCACTGTGAGCCCGCGTTCAATGCACAACCGTTGGATCTGTTTCACCAACCGAATCGCTGTTGCGGACATTTCCATGTAACTCTCCTTCAACCACACTACGCTGCGAACCCGGGATCTGAGCTATGTCACCAATTCCAGGATGTCCCGTGCCCCCAACCCCCTAATGGGAATATCCAGGGCATCCCGAGAGCACCGTACCAGGGAACGAACCAGGGGCCCGCTGTCATCCACCACAATGACCTCCGTGGGGTTGCCGCCTAGCCGGTCCTCCTCCCCAAGCTCCCGCAACAGATCCGGGAGATTGAACGGTTTTGCCGCGATGAATGCAAATTCGGATGCGGTCTCACCCAGTGCTTTGATGGCACCCGAGGTGTTCCCCGTCATCAGAATCAGGCAGTCTCCTTGGTCTTTCAGTGTTTTGATGAATGATGGCATGTCAGCCACTGTGTCCAGGGTTCCATTGAAATCGATGAAAAGGACTCTCATAGGACCTCCTGGGATACTTACGCAAAAGTATAGCGTCCTGAGCGGTAAAGTAGGGGGCGATGGCCGATAAAAACCGAGATCGAAACAAACGAAAGCAAAAAGCTGCTGCCAAATCCCGCAAACGTGCTGCCCAAAAACACAAGGCACACACGCAGACGAGGCCCAAAAAGAAAACGCTGTTTTTCAAAGCACCCTCCCTGGAGGTGTTCACCTTTGAGGACCACACCTTCTGGCTTGCTCATGGGTGCAACTACCTGGCATCCAATCATGCGGAGGGCGTGTGGGAACCCCTGTTTGACAGCATCTATTGGAAACAGCGGGATGATGGCAGCTCTGAAAGAGATACCGTCACCCCGGAACAGATCGCACGGCACATCCTCAACAAATACAAGGTCCGTGAGCGTGGATGGGCCGGACACCTCGGCAAACCCAAGATCCTGATGGCATGGTCCATCCAGAACCGAGATACGGTCTGGACGTACTACCAGGTCTGCCTGCAGAAACTGCGTGAGAAAGATCCTGACTGTGACGCGCCCACATTGGCAAAACAGCCGCACAATGCTGTTGTCTGGGGTGTTTTCAACAACCTCGAAGCAGAGCTGGCCAAGAAAAACCTCTCAGGCCTGACGTAGGAGCAAACAACATGATTTTCAGCCCTGTCCAAGCAACCGATTTCATGGGTGAGATTCGCAGAGCATCCGTCATCCTCCTCAAACACCTTGGGGTGCGTACCAGCCCAGGGGGCCGAGTACGCGAATGGCTGGAGGGACACGCAATCGGTGTCACGGAGCATTACACAGCGGGCACCGGCTGGTCCTCAACGTGCAACTGGCTCAATGGTACAGCCAACACCGGAAGCTCCTGCCACTTCCTGATCGCTGACCGGATGCCCACGAACATCCCCGAGTCCGTTAAAGCCATCATGGCAAGGATGGGCCTGAAGGTGCTGGTGATCATGCTGTCCGACGGCCTTAGCAAAGGAACCTGGCACGGCAACTGGTCCAACAGCCGCAACGTGGGCATCGAGAACAGGAACGCTGGATGCCTCAAGTTCAAGGACAGCAAGTGGTACTGGTGGCCCAAGAACTGGACGACCCAGTTCCCCCATGAGGAGTTGGGCAAGACGCCTCAGCTTATAGATGGGCGTTACTGGGAGCCGTACACGGTCGGCCAGATCGAAGCCAACATCCTGGTCTGTCAGGCCCTGTTTTGCATGGTCAATGGCGACATGGACCGTCGATGGTTCCTACCACACAGCGCGTTCTCACAGGGCAAGATGGACACAGGGCGGGCATTCCCCCTGGACCTGGTTCGGGAAGCAGTGTTCGAGCAGCGACCCATCGACACCCTCAACTGGCTGGCCAAGTTTGAAGCGGACCCCGTGGGGTTTGTCGATGACATGGATGAAGACATGGACCTGGAGTTCATGGAAGAGCTTGCCTGGCGGCAGGAGCACCGTGATGAGGATCTGCCCGAGGATGGCCTTCTGATCTGTGAGGAGATCCCCAGTGCCAACCTGCAGCAGCTTGTCCAGGCGGGCAAGTGGAAGGATGAACTGGATGCTGTGCGCCGCGGGCTGGACATGCTCGGCTACGTGGTGGGTGGTGCGGGGCCTGAGTTGGACAAGGACACGGCACTGGCGGTCTGGATG
>ERZ890953.883-NODE-883-length-16240-cov-6.876985_pt1 | contig 16240 bp, 10 predicted proteins | sample MGYA00521264_ERZ890953 | MGnify/ENA primary metagenome ERZ890953 (study PRJEB32303, sample SAMEA104408629) | aquatic metagenome | biome: Brackish water; feature: Chemocline; material: water | place: Baltic Sea | collected 2014-10-26T21:54:00 | depth 200 m ...
GTGGTCGAAGTGCATGGTGAACGTGGCGCGCCCCTGGGTAACCGATCGAAGATCAGTTGCATACCCAAACATGGACGCAAGGGGAACGTGAGCCCGAATGACCTGGACCAGGCCGCGAGACTCGAGCTGAAAGATGTTGCCGCGGCGACCCGACATGTCCGCCACGACGGCACCCATGTAGGTCTCGGGGGTGGTCACCTCGACCCGCATGAGGGGCTCGAGGAGAGCCGGCTCCGCGTGGAGCGCTGCGTCACGAAGGGCCATCTGACCGGCGATACGGAACGCCATCTCGGACGAGTCCACCTCGTGGTAGGAGCCGTCCAGCAGTGTGGCCTTGACGTCGACGATCGGGAAGCCGACGAGGATACCGCGCTCGAGGGCCTGCTGAATGCCCTGCTGAACCGGCCTGATGAACTCGCGAGGGATCGCGCCTCCCACGACCTTGTCGTGGAAGCTGAACGCCTCGCCAGGCTCACAGGGCTCGATCTCGATGACGCAGTGGGCGAACTGGCCACGGCCGCCGGTCTGACGCTTGAAGTGACCGACGCCCTGCGCCTTGCGCAGGAAGGTCTCACGGTAGGCCACCTGGGGACGACCGAAGCGTGCGTTGACGCAGAACTCGCGCAGCAGGCGGTCCTGGATGATCTCGAGGTGCAGCTCGCCCATGCCGGACAGGATCACCTGACCGGACTCTTCGTCGGTGTTCACGCGGAAGGTGGGGTCTTCCACCGCCAGCTTGGCCAGCACGTTCGAGAGCTTCTCTTCGTCGAGCTTGGTGTAGGGCTCGATGGCCACGGAGATCACCGGCTCGGGGAAGTCCATGGGGGCGAGCACAACGCGGTCCTTGGGATCGCAGAGGGTCTCCCCGGTGACCAGCCCGCGCATCCCCGGCATGGCGGCGATGTCGCCGGCCTGAACCTCGCGGATGTCCTCTCGCTTGTTGGCATGCATGCGCAGGATACGCCCGATGCGATGCCGCTTGTTGGTGCGAGGATTGACCAGCAGCGTGCCACTGGTTGCGGTGCCCGAGTAGACCCGCATGTAGGTCAGGGTGCCCACGAAGGGATCGTTCGAGATCTTGTAGACCATCGCCGAGAAGGGCTCGTCGGGATCGGCCTTGCGCAGGATGGCGACCTCGGGGTCGTCTGGCGACACACCCCGGACGGCGGGCAGGTCCGCTGGCGACGGGAGCAGGTCCACCACGGCGTCGAGCAGCGGCTGGACACCCTTGTTCTTGAAGGCGGAGCCGCAGAAAACTGGCACGATGCGCTCGGAGATAGTGGCCAGCCTGGCGGCCGCCATGAGCTGCTCGGCCTCGACGGGCTCTCCATCGAGGTAGCGCTGCAGCATGTCGTCGTCTTCTTCTGCGACGGCCTCGACCAGCGCCACGCGAGCCCTGGCGGCCTCTTCCAGCCGGTCGGCGGGGATCGTGGTGACCTCGAAGTTGGCCCCGAGGCTGTCGTCGTCGTAGACCAACGCGACCATGCGGACCAGGTCGATCACGCCGCGATGGTCGGCCTCTTGACCGATAGGCAGCTGGAAGGGCACCGGATAGGCGCCGAGCCGGTCACGGATGCTGGCCACCGCGCCGACGAAGTCGGCACCGCTGCGGTCCATCTTGTTGATGAACGCGATGCGGGGCACGTGGTAGCGCTCGGCCTGCTTCCAGACGGTCTCGGACTGGGGCTGGACCCCCTCGACCGCGGTGAACACCGCGACGGCACCATCGAGCACTCGGAGACAGCGCTCCACCTCTACGGTGAAGTCCACATGGCCCGGCGTGTCGATGATGTTGACCTGATGGTCACGCCAGAAGCAGGTGGTCGCTGCAGCCGTGATGGTGATGCCGCGCTCTTGCTCCTGCTCCATCCAGTCCATCGTGGCGGTGCCGTGATGCACCTCGCCCATGCGATGCGACACACCCGTATAGTACAACACACGCTCTGTCAGCGTGGTCTTGCCAGCATCGATATGAGCCATGATGCCGATGTTGCGGATGCTACGAATGGACATGAGCTTTTCGCCTGCGTCTGCAGGCCCGAGCCCTTGGGGGGGCTCGGCGGAGGTGACGGGTCGAGAGCTTTCTCTGGCGGCGGCTTGTTTCCCCGGGATCCTGGTCAGGGGTCCTGTCTGCGGGGTGGCGTCGCTCGAGTGCTCCCTATGTGGAGTGCAAGCGTGGGCGCGCGGGGCGCCCCTACCCTACCAGCGGTAGTGCGCGAAGGCCTTGTTGGCTTCGGCCATGCGGTGGGTGTCGTCCTTCTTCTTCACAGCGCTTCCGCGGTTGTGGGAAGCCTCGATGAGCTCGAGCGCCAGGCGCTCCTGCATCGGCTTGCCCTTGCGCCCGCGGGCGTAGGAGATCAACCAACGCATACCCAGCGCCACGCGACGGCCGGAGGCCACCTCCATGGGCACCTGGTAGGTCGAGCCACCGACACGGCGGGACTTGACTTCGACCATGGGCATGACGTTATCGAGAGCGCGCCGGAAGACCTTGACTGGGTCTTCGCGAGTGCGGTCCTCGATGATCAAGAAAGCGCCGTACACGATCTGCTCGGCAGTGGCTTTCTTGCCACGGAGCATGATCTTGTTCATGAAGGTAGTGACCAGACGGTCACCGTACTTCGGGTCCGGCAGTGGAATACGCTTGGGTACTTCGCGACGACGAGGCATTCGACGTTCCTCTCGCTACTTCTTGGGGCGCTTGGCGCCGTACTTGGAACGACCCTGCCGACGATCATCGACACCCTGAGTGTCGAGAACGCCGCGGATGACGTGGTAGCGCACACCCGGAAGATCCTTGACGCGACCGCCGCGGATCAACACGGTGCTGTGCTCCTGAAGATTGTGGCCTTCACCGGGAATGTAGGTGGTGACCTCCATCCCATTGGTGAGGCGAACACGTGCCACCTTGCGAAGGGCGGAGTTCGGCTTCTTCGGGGTGGTGGTGTACACGCGGGTGCACACGCCACGCTTCTGTGGGCAGGCCTTGAGGGCGGGCGAGTCGGTCTTGTTCTTGACCTTCTTGCGGCCCATGCGGACAAGCTGGTTGATGGTGGGCACGTTTTCTACTCCAAGCGTTTCGGGGATTCGTGGTGGTGCCAGAGAGCGGACGCACGACACGCCAACCCGGGGCACCTCCCCCGCGGCCGGCCCCATCTATGCGTGGAGCACCTGGCTGTCAAGCAAAACGACTGGAGCCCGACCACCTCGTGATGATCGGGCTCCTTTCGACGCCCAGCGCCCTTCGAGACTAGGCCTCGGCGGGCTGCTCGACGCCCTCGGGAGGCAGCTCCAGGAGCCCCTCGTCGAAGACAGCGCCGTCCTCGTCACTGGCAGCGCTCTTGTCACCGGAGATCATGCCGAGCGCCTGGTAGGCCGCGAAGCCGGTGCCAGCAGGGATCAGGCGCCCCATGATGACGTTCTCCTTGAGGCCGCGCAGGGCGTCCATCTTGCCATTGATGGAAGCCTCGGTGAGCACGCGGGTGGTCTCCTGGAAGGAGGCCGCGGAGATGAAGGAATCGGTGCTGAGGCTGGCCTTGGTGATACCGAGCAGCAGGTTGTCGGCGCTTGCCGAACGCCCACCCATGGCGGAGACGTTGCGGTTGGCTTCTTCGAACTTGTGCTTCTCGACCTGCTCGTCCACCAGGAACTCGGTGTCGCCGACGGAGCGGATCTTCACTCGCCGCAGCATCTGGCGCACGATGACCTCGATGTGCTTGTCGTTGATCTTCACGCCCTGCAGGCGGTAGACCTCCTGCACCTCGTCCACCAGGTAGCCAGCCAGGGCATCCTCGCCAGAGACCTTGAGGATGTCGTGGGGGTTGACCGAGCCGTCCATCAGGGCGTCGCCAGCGCGCACGTAGTCGCCCTCGTTGACGGTGATGTTCTTGCCCTTGGGGATCAGGTACTCCTCGGCCTCACCGTTCTCGGGGGTGACCACGATGCGCCGCTTGCCCTTGGTGTCCTTGCCGAAGGACGCCACACCGTCGATCACGGTGATGATGGCGACCTCCTTGGGCTTGCGGGCCTCGAAGAGCTCCGCGACACGGGGCAGACCACCGGTGATGTCCTTGGTCTTGGTGGTCTCGCGCGGGATCTTGGCCAGCACGTCGCCAGGCTGGATGTCCTCGCCTTCCTGGGCCAGGATGTTGGCGCCGACAGGCAGGAAGAACCTGTTCCTGATCTTGCGACCCTCGGTAGCCTTGAGCACGATGCGTGGCTTGAGGTCGGTGTCCTTGAACTCCGTGACGACCATACGCGAACGCCCGGTGATCTCGTCCACCTGACGGGCGGTGGAGCGACCATCCTCGAGATCCTCGTACTTCACGATGCCCTCGGTGTTGGCCATGATGGGCGTGGCGAACGGGTCCCACTCGGCGATCTTGGAGCGCGACGCGACGCGCTCGCCGTCCTTGACCAGGATCTTGGCCCCGTAGGGGATGCCGTAGCGCTCGCGCTCGCGGCCCTTCTCGTCCACCACGGCGATCTCGCCGTTGCGGCTCATGGCCACGATGCCGCCGTGGCGGTCCACCACGGTGAGCAGCGCCTCGCTGTACTTGACCACGCCGCTGGTCTTGAGCTCCAGGCTGGACTGGGTGACGCCGCCGCTGGTCACACCACCGATGTGGAAGGTGCGCATGGTGAGCTGAGTGCCGGGCTCGCCAATGGACTGGGCGGCGATGACGCCGATGGCCTCACCCACGTTCACCAGCTCACCGCGGGCCAGGTCACGACCGTAGCACATGGCGCAGACGCCCCAGCGCATCTCGCAGGTCATGACCGAGCGGATCTTGATGCTCTCCACGCCAGCCTGCACGATGCGATCGACCTTCTCCTCGTCCAGATCTTCGTTCCGCTGGACGAGCATCTCGTCGCTGTAGGGATCGAGGATGTCCTCAGCCGCCACGCGCCCCAGGACGCGCTCGCCCAGGTGCTGGATGACCTCACCGCCTTCGATGAGGCTGGTGACCTCCATGCCGTCGTGGGTGCCGCAGTCCTTGGCGGTCACGATGGTGTCCTGGACCACATCCACGAGGCGACGGGTGAGGTAGCCGGAGTTGGCGGTCTTGAGCGCCGTGTCCGCCAGCCCCTTGCGAGCGCCGTGGGTGGAGATGAAGTACTGCAGGACCGAGAGGCCCTCGCGGAAGTTGGCCGTGATCGGGGTCTCGATGATCTCGCCGGAGGGCTTGGCCATCAGACCGCGCATGCCGGCCAGCTGTCGCACCTGGGTGGGCGAACCGCGAGCGCCGGAGTCAACCATCATGTGGAGGGAGTTGAAGGAGGGCTGGGTCGCCGTGGTGCCATCGGACGCCACCACGGTCTCGACGCTCAGCTCCTCGAGGAGCTCCTTCGAGATCTGGTCGGTGACGCCGGACCAGAGGTCGACGACCTTGTTGTACTTCTCACCCACGGTGATGAGGCCGTCCTGGTACTGCTCCTCGATGTCGCGCACTTCCTGGTGCGCGGCATCCAGGATGGCCTGCTTGCGCGTGGGAATGTGCATGTCATCGATACAGACCGACACACCGGCCTCGGTGGCCATGGAGAAGCCGAGCTTCATGAGGTGGTCGGCGAGCAGGACGGTCTTCTTGGGACCGGCCACGCGGTAGCAGCGGTCGATGAGGTCGCCGAGCGCCCGCTTCTTGAGCACCTGGTTGATCTCGGAGAAGGGCAGCTCGCTGGGCACGATCTCGTAGAAGAGCACGCGCCCCACGGTGGTCTGCACCAGCTCGCCGAGGCCTTCGACCACGTTGGGATCCTGGGAGTCGGTGAGCACCGGCACCCGCCCCTTGTAGCCGAAGAACCCGGCCGGGCAGATCACCATCACCAGATCCTCGCCGAGCTTGCTGCGCAGGGCGACGATGGCCTCGCTCAGGATCTCGAGGCGGCGGGCTGTGTTGAAGCGTGCGTCCACAAGGAACTCGCCGTCCGCGATCGCGACCTTGGGGAAGACCACGCCGACAGCGCGGACGTTGCCACGCAGCTTGGTGAGCCGGATAGCCTGGGCAGACCAAGCGTCGCCGGTGAGCACCTCGACACCTTCGATGGTCTCGCCATCGGGGTCGATAGGCGCGAAGGTCGCCAGATCGGTGCCTTCCTCGAGGAAGCTGCACCCGAAGCGATAGCCCTGCCCCTCGCCAGAGACGGCCGGCTTCTCACCGCCGCGATGCCAGAGGTCGATGGTGGCGATGGCGCGAGCGACGTCGTCGTCCTGACGACCGTCCACGAAGCAGGCGATGTCTCCGCCCATGGAGGCGACTTCGCCGATGGAGCTGCCGGCCGCCGCCTTCCAGACGTGACCGCGGTAGACGTGCCAGACTTCCTGGCGGTCCGGATGATCGACGCCCAGGACCAGGTGGAAGTCTCCGAGCTCCTTCTCACCACGCTGCTCCATCTCTCGGGCGAGCCGAGTGACGGTGGCGGGGATGCGACTCTCGAGGGGCTCTGCGGGGATGCGCACCATGATCTTGGCGTGCAGATCGACCTCGTCCGAGTCGTAGGCCTGGATGACCTCGCCGGGGGTGGAGAACACGCGGCCCTCGCCCTTGGCGAACTTCTTCTCGCGGGTGGTGTAGTAGGCGCCCAGGACGATGTCCTGGCTGGGCTGGATGATGGGCTTGCCGTGGGCGGGGCTGAGGATGTTGTTGGTGGACATCATCAGCACGCGGGCCTCGATCTGGGCCTCGATGCTCAGGGGCACGTGCACGGCCATCTGGTCGCCGTCGAAGTCGGCGTTGAAGGCGGTGCAGACCAGCGGGTGCAGCTGGATGGCCTTGCCCTCGATGAGGACCGGCTCGAAGGCCTGCACGCCGAGGCGGTGCAGGGTGGGCGCCCGGTTGAGCATCACGGGGTGCTCCTGGGTGACCTCTTCGAGGATGTCCCACACCTCTTCGCGCTCCTTCTCCACCATCTTCTTGGCGGCCTTGATGGTGGTGACGTAGCCGCGCTCTTCGAGCTTGTTGTAGATGAAGGGCTTGAACAGCTCGAGGGCCATCTTCTTGGGCAGGCCGCACTGGTGCAGGCGCAGCTCGGGACCGACCACGATGACGGAGCGGCCGGAGTAGTCCACGCGCTTGCCGAGCAGGTTCTGACGGAAGCGACCCTGCTTGCCCTTGAGCATGTCGGACAGGGAGCGCAGTGGGCGCTTGTTGGGGCCGGTGAAGATCTTGCCGCGACGCCCGTTGTCGAACAACGCATCGACCGCTTCCTGAAGCATGCGCTTCTCGTTGCGGATGATGATTTCCGGGGCGTTCAAATCCTGCAATCGCTTGAGGCGGTTGTTGCGGTTGATGACGCGGCGATACAGGTCGTTGAGGTCCGAGGTCGCGAAGCGGCCACCATCGAGGGGCACCAGGGGGCGCAGATCGGGAGGGATGACCGGGATGACCTCGAGCATCATCCACTCGGGGCGGTTGCCCGAGTCGCGGAAGGCTTCGACGATCTTGAGGCGCTTGGCGATCTTGCGCCGCTGAGCGTCGGAGCTGGTCTCCTTCATCTCGGTGCGCAGCTTGTCGCCCAGAGCGACCACGTCCAGGCGGTTGAGCATCTCGCGGATGACCTCGCCGCCCATGCCGACCTCGAAGGAGCCGTAGCCGAAGGTGGCGATGGCCTCCTGGTAGTCCTCTTCCGTCAGGATCTCGCCTTCCTTGAGGGTGGACTCACCCGGGTCGGTGACGATGTAGGACTCGCAATACAGCACCCGCTCGAGCTCCTTGAGCGTCACGTCGAGCATGTTCCCGATGCGGCTGGGCAGGGACTTGAGGAACCAGATGTGCGCGACGGGGGTGGCCAGGTTGATGTGGGCCAGGCGCTCGCGACGCACCTTGGACTGCACCACCTCGACACCGCACTTCTCGCAGGTGATCCCACGATGCTTCATGCGCTTGTACTTGCCGCACAGGCACTCGTAGTCCTTCACGGGCCCGAAGATCTTGGCGCAGAAGAGGCCATCCTTCTCGGGCTTGAACGTGCGGTAGTTGATGGTCTCTGGCTTACGGACTTCACCGTGAGACCAGCTTCGGATCTTCTCTGGCGACGCCAAGCTGATCTTGACTGCGACGTAGTTCAGAGGGTTCTTTGGCTTGTCGAAGAGGTTGTAGATCTCGTTCACGGTGCCTCCCGGGCTCTAGCTGACCTGCGGGACTGTTCTGAAAAGGAAGAGAAAAGGGTCTGGCGACTAGGAGCGGAGGATTTCCTTGTCCTCGATGAGGTCGACATCGAGGGCGAGAGACTGCAGCTCCTTGACGAGCACGTTGAACGACTCGGGCAGGCCAGCCTCGAGGATCGGCTCGCCCTTGACGATGGACTCGTACATGCGCGTACGACCGGCGACGTCGTCGGACTTCACGGTGAGGAACTCCTGCAGGCCGTAGGCGGCGCCGTACGCCTCCAAGGCCCAGACCTCCATCTCGCCCAGACGCTGACCACCGAACTGAGCCTTTCCGCCCAGCGGCTGCTGGGTGACCAGGCTGTAGGGTCCGATGCTGCGGGCGTGGATCTTGTCGTCCACCAAGTGGTGCAGCTTGAGCACGTACATGATGCCGACGGTGACGTCGTTGTGGAAAGGCTCGCCGGTGCGGCCATCGAACAGGATGACCTGCCCGCTGCGAGTGCGATTTCCCAGCTCGAGGGCGTCCTTGATCTCCTCTTCCTTGGCGCCAGCGAACACCGGCGTCGCCACCGGGATGCCCTCTCTGTACTTGTTGGCGAAGATGACCAGCTCTTCCTCGGTGGCTGAATCGACCCACTCGGCGCTGTCGTCGTTGGTGGAGCACACCGTGCTGCGGACGTACGCGCGAAGCTCATCGACGCTGTAGGCCTCGTCGATCATCTGACCGATGGTCTCGCCCATGCCCTTGGTGGCCCAACCCAGGTGGGTCTCGAGGATCTGACCCACGTTCATGCGGGACGGAACGCCCAGGGGGTTGAGGACGAGATCGACCGGCGTGCCGTTCTCGAGGTAGGGCATGTCTTCCATGGGCAGGATCTTGGAGATGACGCCCTTGTTGCCGTGGCGACCACACATCTTGTCGCCAGGCTGCAGCTTGCGCTTGATCGCCACGTAGATCTTGACCATCTTGATGACGCCAGGGGACAGCTCGTCGCCCTTGAGCAGACGATCGATCTTACCGGCGAAGCGCTCGCGGATGGCGTCCTGCTTCTCGGTGACCTGGCGCAGCATGGCGTGGATACGATCCTCGGCCTCGGTGCCTTCCTCTTCGAGCGCGAGCCGCTCGAAGCTCTCGAAGCTGAGCGCATGGAGGGCTTCCTCGGTCAGGACCTGACCCTCTTCCACGATCACCTCGCCAGTCTCGTCGTCGATCAGGCGGGCGGCGCTGGTCTTGCCCAGGGCGGCACGGACCAGCTGACGGCCACCGGAGTCGCGCAGGGCCCGAACGGCCTCGTCACGGTCGCGGTGGATGGCCTCGACGGACTCGCGCTCGATCTCGAGTGCGCGGCTGTCCTTCTCGACGCCTTCACGGGCGAAGACGCGGGCGCCGATGATGATGCCGGAGACGCCGGGAGGGACGCGCAAGGAGGTGTCCTTCACGTCGCCAGCCTTCTCACCGAAGATGGCTCGCAGGAGCTTCTCTTCTGGGGAGAGCTGGGTCTCGCCCTTGGGCGTGATCTTGCCGACCAGGATGTCGCCGGACTGGACCTCGGCACCGATCTTCACGATGCCAGCATCGTCGAGGAAGGTCAGAGCTTCGTCGCCCACATTGGGGATGTCCCGGGTGATCTCTTCCTTGCCCAGCTTGGTGTCGCGGGCAGCCACCTCGAACTCCTCGATGTGGATCGAGGTGAAGTAGTCGTCGCGCACCAAGCGCTCGGAGATGAGGATGGAGTCCTCGAAGTTGTACCCACCCCAAGGCATGAACGCGACGGTGATGTTCTGACCCAGGGCCAGCTCGCCCAGCTGCGTGGCGGGACCGTCGGCGATGACCTCGCCAGCGTGCACGTAGTCGCCAGGGCGAACCACAGGCTTCTGGTTGATGCAGGTGCTCTGGTTGGAGCGCACGAACTTGGTGAGGTTGTAGATATCGACGTCGGCGCCTGCATCGGCCTGCTCGTTGGAGTCATGCTTGATCACGATCCGGGAGCCGTCCACCGATTCGACGGTGCCGTCGCGACGGCAGGTGGCGGTGACACCCGAGTCGCGGGCCACGACCCGCTCCATGCCGGTGCCCACCAGGGGGGCCTCGGTGCGGATGACGGGCACAGCCTGACGCTGCATGTTGGAGCCCATGAGCGCGCGGTTGGCGTCGTCGTTCTCGAGGAAGGGAATCAGCGAGGCGGCCACAGACACCAGCTGGTTGGCGCTGACGTCCATCAGGGTGACGTTGGCCTTGGGCACCATCGCGAACTCGCCCTTCTCGCGGGCGGCCACTGTGTCGTCGATGTAGTTTCCATCGGCGTCGGTCTTCACCGCCGCCTGGGCGATGATGTGGTTCTCTTCCTTGAGGGCGGAGAAGAACTCGACCTGGGGCAGCACCGTGCCGTTGGCCACCTTGCGGTAGGGCGTCTCGATGAAGCCGAAGGCGTTGACCCGCGCGTAGGTGGACAGCGACGCGATGAGGCCGATGTTCGGGCCTTCGGGCGTCTCGATGGGGCAGATACGACCGTAGTGGGTGGGGTGCACGTCGCGGACGTCGAAGCCGGCACGCTCACGGGTGAGACCACCCGGGCCGAGCGCGGACAGGCGCCGCTTGTGGGTGACCTCGGACAGGGGGTTGGTCTGGTCCATGAACTGGGACAGCTGGGAGGACCCGAAGAACTCCTTGACCACGGCGCTGACGGGCTTGGCGTTGATGAGATCGTGTGGCATCAAGGCCTCGATCTCGCTCAAGCTCATGCGCTCCTTGATGGCCTTCTCCATGCGGACCAGGCCGATGCGGTACTGGCTCTCGAGGAGCTCGCCGACGGCGCGCACACGACGGTTGCCGAGGTGGTCGATGTCGTCGATGTAGCCCTTGTTGTTCTTGAGATCGATCAGGTACTTGACCACCCGGAGGATGTCCTCGCGGGTGAGCGTGGTCTGCTCGAGGGGCAGGTTGAGATCGAGCTTGTGGTTGATCTTCAGGCGGCCGACCTTGCTGAGGTCGTAGCGCTCGGGGTTGAAGAACAAGTTCTCGAAGTGCATCAAGGCGCTGTCGTAGGTGGGAGGATCGCCGGGGCGCAGGCGCCGGTAGATCTCGATCACCGCTTCTTCGGGGGACTCGATGCGGTCCATGGCCAGGGTGTCGCGCAGGAAGCTGCCGACGATGACGCCGTCGATAAAGAGGACCTCGAACTCCTCGATGCCACGATCGCGGATGACCTCGAGGTTCTCGTCCGTGATCTCCTCGTTGCACTCTACGAGGATCTCTCCGGTCTCCATGTCCACGATGTCGTAGGCGGCGACGCGGTTGATCAGGTTCTCTTCCGAGATGGGCAGCTCGCCGACCTCGATCTCCTTCTCCTCGCCGTCCACTTCGACGATCTCGGAGCGGGTGAGGTTGGCGGAGCGCATCTTGCGGAGGATGTTCTTGAGGATCTTCTTCCCGGCGCGGCAGATGACCTCGCCGGTCTCGGGATGGACGAGATCCTGGCTGACACGCTGCTGGAAGAGCAGGTCGGTAGAGCTGACCTTCATCCAGGCGTCGTCGGTGCGGCGAACCGCCTCGCGCTCGTAGAAGTAGTTGAGCAGCTCTTCGGAGCTGTAGCCCAGGGCGCGCAGCAGCACGGTGGCCGGCAGCTTGCGCCGGCGGTCGATGCGCACATAGAGGATGTCCTTGGTGTCGAACTCGAAGTCGATCCAGGAGCCTCTGCTGGGGATGATGCGCGCGGAGAACACGGTCTTGTGGGAGCCACCGGTCTTGGCGGGGTTCTCATCGAAGAAGATACCCGGGGAGCGGTGCAGCTGGCTGACCACCACGCGCTCGGTGCCGTTCACGATGAAGGTGCCGTTCTCGGTCATCAAGGGGATCTCACCGAAGTAGACCTCTTGCTCCTTGATGTTCGAGACCGAGCGCTGACCAGTCTCGGCATCGACATCCCAGACCACGAGACGGACCGTGACCTTGAGAGGGGCCGAGAAGGTCATCCCCCGCTCGCGGCACTCGTCCACGTCGTACTTGGGCTGCTCGAGGTCGTAGCAGACGAACTGCAGCGACGCCCTGGACGAGAAGTCCTGGATCGGGAAGACCGAGCGGAACACGGCCTGCAGACCGGTCGCCTCTCGCTCCATGGGTTCCACTTTGCTCTGCAGGAACTGCTCGTAGGAGGTCTTCTGGACCTCGATGAGGTTCTGCACCTGCACCACAGGCGGGACCTTCGAGAAGGAGCGACGGTAGCGGTGGTTGTTCGCAAGCAGGTTCGGCATTTCGAGTACCTCACGAGTGGGGGCCGAGCCGTGAAAAGGCGCCAGCTGGCTGGCTCGGTCACTTGCCGGGCAGGATCTCGCTCGCCGCCCAGCGCACCCCAGCGCACGCTCGGCAGCGGCGGTCGGTGCAAGAAACACCGACCGAGTTGACGCGGCGTCCTGTCCTACCCAACGCAGGACCTGACGCGCGTCGAGCCCGAACGAACCCACAGAAACCGCGGGAACGACCGGGCTGGAGACGCGAACCGCTGCCTGAAGGCATGCGGCCCGCGCTGTGCTGGTACGAAGCAGGACTCAGGATGGCCCTGTCCTCCAGCCGCACGAATGGGCGTGGGGAATCACCCCCACGCTCAACCGTGTTGACTTGGACGCGCAAGCGCTCCGCCTACTTGATCTCGACGGTGGCGCCGGCCTCCTCGAGTTCCTTCTTGGCGGCCTCGGCTTCTTCCTTGCTGACGGCTTCGCGGATGGGAGCCGGGGCGGCCTCGACGGCGGCCTTGGCTTCCTTGAGGCCCAGCCCGGTGAGGGCACGGACAGCCTTGATGACGTTGATCTTCTTCTCACCAAAGTCCTTGAGGATCACGTCGAACTCGGACTGCTCCTCGACTTCCTCGACGGCGGCGGCGCCGGGCATCACGCCCATGGCCATCATGGGAGCGCTGGCTTCGACGCCGAGCTCCTCCTCGAGGGTGGTGATGAGGGCCTTGACCTCAGCGAGCTTGAGGTTCTTGATGTACTCGACCACATCGGCTTGGCTGACGGACATTGTTTCGTCTCCTTGAGAATGGATACTGAAGAAAAGAGGGGTCGTGGAATCGGGGAACTACTCGCCCGAGTCCTCGTTGAGCTTGTTCTCGTAGTTCTTGAGCAGGAACAGCAGGTCCCGTGCCGGGGCCCGGATGATACCGAGGACACGGCGCGCAGGCTCCTGGATAGTGCGCAGGAGCGTAACCAACAGTTCTTCGCGGCTGGGCAGGCTCGCGACGACGCTGACAGCAGCGCTGTCGAGCAGGTCGCCTTCGAAGTGCCCGGCGCGGACTTCGATCGTCTTGACCTCGGCGAACGCCTCCTTGATGGCCTTGGCGCCGCTGATCGGATCTTCACCCGTGAGCGCCACCATCGTCATGCCCGTGAAGTAGGGAGCGAGGTCTTCGCGCCCGGTGCCTTCGAGGGCAAGCTTGGCCAGAGAGTTCTTGACGATGCGCACCTTCACACTGCCCCCCTCGAGGGACCGGCGCATCTTGTTCGAGGTGTTGACGGGAGTACCGACGTAGCCAGCGATCACCACGAAGGGCGCGGTCTTCAGCTGTACACGGAAGGCGTCTACGAACTCGTGCTTTTCTTGACGGTTCATGGTCCCTCCTAGAACGCTTCGCTGGTGCGAATCAGGTCAGCGACGTCCAGCCGGACGCCGATACCCATGGTGGAAGAGATCGCTGCGCCGCGCACGTACGCGCCCTTGGCAGACGACGGCCTCAACTTCATGAGGGTCGCCAGCAAGGTGCCGAGGTTGGCCGTGAGCTGCTCGTCCGTCATGCTGACCTTACCGATCGATGCGTGGACGATACCGGCCTTCTCGACGCGGAACTCGATCTTGCCCGCCTTGAGCTCGCGAACGGTCTCGGCGACGCGATCAGCGGGGACAACGGTACCGACCTTGGGGTTCGGCATCATTCCACGCGGACCGAGGACGCGACCGAGCCGGCCGACCTTGGGCATCATGTTGGGGGTTGCGACCGCCTTGTCGAACTCGAGCCAGCCTTCTTGCTGGATCTTGTTGACCAGGTCATCCGCTCCGACAAAGTCCGCACCGGCTTCTTCGGCTGCCTGTGCCGCCTCGCCCATGGCGAAGACGAGCACACGAACAGTCTTGCCGGTGCCGTGGGGAAGGCTGACCGCACCACGGATCATCTGATCCGCATGGCGCGGGTCGACACCAAGCCTCACGGCAATCTCGACGGACTCGTCGAAGCGAGCGGTCGAAGTCTGCCTGACGAGGCCAAAGGCCTCATCGAGGGTGTAGCGAGCCTCGGAGTCTACGACTCCTCGGGCGGCGCTCCACCTCTTGCTTCTTCTCGCCACTCTCACTCCTTCAGGATCCGCGCACTCGGTACGCGGGAGATCCTGTGCGCGGTGGGGTCACAGGGCGACGACCTGCCCTTCCCCAGCCGACGCAAATGGGTTTACTTTACGACGATCCCCATGGAACGTGCCGTTCCTTCGATGGATCGCATGGCCGCCTCAACTGTGGTGGTGTTCAGGTCGGGGATCTTGATCTCGGCGATCTCGCGCACCTGGGCGCGGGTGATGCGACCGACCTTGGTCTTGTTGGGCTCACCGGACCCCTTGGGGACGCCCGCCGCCCGACGCAGCAGGTCGGATGCGGGGGGGGTCTTGGTGATGAAGCTGTACGAACGGTCTGCGTAGACGGTGATCACCACGGGGATGGTGAAACCCTCGGCCGCCTGGGCCTGCGTCTTGGAGTTGAACTCCTTGCAGAACATCGGGATGTTCACGCCAGCCTGACCGAGCGCTGGGCCCACGGGCGGCGACGGCGTCGCCTTACCGGCCGGAATCTGGAGCTTGATCTGCTGGATTACTTTCTTGGCCATAATGGACTCCTGACTGCAATCGGCGCCTGGTAGGCGGTGAGGCTACTAAGCGATCTTTTCGACCTGGGAGTAGTCGAGCTCGACCGCGGTTGGGCGGCCAAAGATACTGACGAGCACGCGAAGCTTGCCGCGGGTGGGGTTGGCTTCTTCGACGGTGCCCTTCATGGTGGCGAAGGGACCATCATTGACCCGAACATCTTCACCACGCTCGAAGTGCATGGTGGGCTTGGGCTCGCTCTCGCCATCGGTCATGCGAGAGGTGATGCGCTCCACTTCCTCGTCGGGGACGGGGGGAGGGTTGCGCATGTTTCCGACAAAGCCGGTGATCTTGGGGGTGTTCTTGACCACATGCCAGGTCTCGTCGTCGAGCTCCATGCGGACCAAGAGGTACCCTGGGAGGAACTTTCTGGTGGTCACTCGCTTTTGGCCGCCGCGCACCTCGATGACCTGCTCGGTGGGCACGAGCACTTCCTCGATCCGCTCCTGGAACCCGAGCAGACCGATCCGCTCTTCCAGGGCCTTCTTGGCCGTGTTCTCGTATCCCGAGTAGGTGTGGACGACGTACCAGCGCATGGCCATGACTATCGTTTCTCCAAGTGCGCCCTGCCGGCGGTGTCCTCGAAAGGGAGGCTTGGGGCCCTAGGCCCTTACGAGAAGAGGAAGAAGCTGGTGAGCTTGGCCCAGATGAAGTCGAATGTCGCGAGCGACACCGTGATGACAAAACAGCTGATGATGACGACCGTGGTCGAGTTGATGGTCTCGTCACGATCGGGCCAGAAGATCTTGCGCAGCTCGACGACCACTTCGTCCACGAACGACACCGCAGGCTTGTTGCGGAGCAGGAAGAAGAAGGCGACGGCACTCGCGGCGATGGCGGTGATGACGCTGAGCTGAATCAGGTTCAGGAACAGCGGGTCGGCCCAACCGGCGATGGCGATCCCCTCGACAACTGCGCTGCGAGCAGTCACACCGATGATGGCGGCGGCAGCGAGGAAGGTCAGGGTGATGTAGCGCTGGTTGTTCATCCGTGGGTCCGTCTTCGTTCAGCGTGGCACCAGAGGAAGCTTCGAGTGGCTCAATAGGCCCCTCTGAGACTCAGGCACGCACTTTGCATGAGGCTTCAGAAAAGCGGCCCCCTACTACCACGCCCCTGCCAGGCTGGCAAGGGCGTGAGTCCGTACGAGGGAGAATTCGTACTACTCGATAATCTCCGCGACGACGCCGGCGCCGACGGTGCGACCACCCTCGCGGATGGCGAAGCGGAGCT
>ERZ890953.884-NODE-884-length-16212-cov-4.103732_pt1 | contig 16212 bp, 12 predicted proteins | sample MGYA00521264_ERZ890953 | MGnify/ENA primary metagenome ERZ890953 (study PRJEB32303, sample SAMEA104408629) | aquatic metagenome | biome: Brackish water; feature: Chemocline; material: water | place: Baltic Sea | collected 2014-10-26T21:54:00 | depth 200 m ...
ACCGCTCTTGTATGCCGCGGCGGTGGGATACTTGTAGGTCCCGGGCCCCTTGTCGTCACCGGCAGGGTCTTCAAAGACGATGGGTTCAAAGGCCAACGCACCGGCGGCAGTCATCAGCATCGCCGCCAATAAAAGGAACACCGAGAGCTGTCTCATTGCCGCACCTCCAATCACCACAGAATCAGTAACTCAAACTTGAACTACGGCTAGCCTATGTAGAACCCATGCGGCTGTCAAGCAGTTCCTGAGTCAATCCGTCGTCGGCCAGCAGGTCCTCCATTGTGACCGGGCACCGCCATGACCAGTTGGTGTGAGCAACCGTCCCGGGGACGTTGATTCGATGGTGCGACGGGTCACCCTCGAGGATGCCAAACAGACCGAGGAGATCCTGGATCATGAAGATGGCGAAGAGCGACCCACTTGCCGCCACCCACTGGATTATGCGACGAAGCAGAGGACCCTCAAGGTGGGTCGGGGCCTCACCGTCACCACCCAGGAACTGCCAGAGTTGCTGTCGGTCTTCGTAGTTGTCCTGCCACCATCCAGCCAGCGTCTCGGAGTCGTGGGTAGAGACGGTGGCAACCGACAGCGGGGGATACTCGGCCGGGGGGATGATGCTGCCATCCCCTTCCCAGCGTTTCTCCCAGCGTTGCACTTTGAGACCGCAGATGCCCATGGAGGTGAGCGTCTGGCGGCAAACCGGCGGAATAGTCCCCAGGTCTTCGGCCAGCGGCAGCATGTGCGTTGCATCCAGCATCATCTTCAAGAGCCGGTAGCCGTGGTCACCCCAGGTTGACTCATCCCCCGGGACATACCAACCCTCTCGACCGCTCTCAGCCCCCAATTGAATGGTCCAGATACGGAAGAACCCCACCACGTGGTCAACGCGGTAGAGGTCGAAAAAGCGCTGGGCGTACTGCAAGCGCTGACGCCACCAGCCATAGTCCGTGCGAGCCAGCGCCTCCCAGTCGTAGGTGGGAAAGCCCCAGTACTGCCCATCTTCGCTGTACATGTCGGGGGGAGCCCCGGCCGCCGTCTCCATACGGAAATACTCCGGGTGCCGCCAGACGTCTGCAGAATCCCGGGCCACCAAGATGGGGATGTCCCCCTTGAGCAACACGCCCTTTTGCGACGCGTACTGGTGCACCGCAGAGAACTGCTGATGGGCCACCCATTGCAGATAGCAGTAGAACCGGAACCGCGTGGCATTCTCCTCTTCGAATGCCCGAAGCTTCTCCGCAGTATCATAGAGATGGCCCCAGTCCTCCCAGGAACGATACTCGTGAACTTCCTTCAGAACCCGGTAGGGCAGATAGTCGTCGAGCCACAGATTGTCGGCGCGGAAGCAGAAGAGAGTCTGCTGCAATGCCGCCCCGTCCGCCCTGACGAAGGCCTCCTCCAGAAGCGCCATCTTGGTGCGGCGAACTTCCATGTAGTCAACTCTTTGAGCGGGCGCCAGACGCTCCCCGGCCTCTCGCACTCGGGCCAGAAGAGAAGCATCTTCGGCCACCTGTTCAACCTCGTCAATGGCGATGAAGACGGGGTCGAGGGCGAAAGCTGAGAGGGCCGAATAGGGAACTCCGTCAAGCCCCATGTCGTTGATCGGAAGAATCTGCAATACCGAGAGCCCCAGACGTTGGCACCAATCTATCAGCGCACGCAAGTCTGCCACATCGCCAATACCGCAATCACGCCGGCTGCGCAACGAGAAGAGCGGCACGCAAATGCCTCGACGCCGGTCCACACCAATGCGCTCCCAGTGGGTTGCTGTGGCGGTCTTCCCGAGAAATTGCCGGATTTCGTTGAGTCGCGCTTCTTCCATTCCTGCCTCCGCATGCAGCGACGTGACTATATATTGAGTTACGCTCAATTGGAAGCGGAAAGGTGCGATGGTCGTTCTGTTGAAAACTCATGCAGGAGAGGCTGCTACTTGATTACTGCCTGGGAGCCGATTCGCAGGTTCGGCAGAAACTTGTCAGCGGAGACGACATAAGCAGTGCAGGCCGTGTCAAAGACGTTGATGATAGTGAACTCTGCGAGATACTTGAGAACGTGGGTATGCTCGTCTTTCTCCACGATATAGCCGGTGAACCCCTGCTTCACCAGGTCCTGCTTGCCCACGTCCAGGGTGATCACCCTCCCATCAATGGCTGTGATGCCAATGGTGGACTTCGAGAAGTCGGTAAATTTGTCTTTGATCTGGGCCGCGATTGCCTGAATGTCCTCGCGGCTCAAGAGAACGCTTGTACGCTCGGAATCCGTGGTGAATCCGATCTTGGCAGAGCCACTGTAAACAACCAGTTCCGACAGCCCTTGGCCTACCTTCTGCTGGGTCAGCCAGCTATTGACAATTCGGAAGTCGCAGTGCAGGGAACCGGTGACTGGTCCAGAGACAGTAGCGGGGGCCTCGCCCTTGTCCTTCTTGCCCTTCTTGCCTCTATCTTTTTCCTCTGGAGCTGCGGGCGGCTCATTGATCTCGAAGGAGGTAATGTAGCCCAACAGAATCCCATCCACCATGGTCTGCACCTTGGCCTTCTGGCCAGCGGTCTTGTTCTGTCTTGCTGTACTGGTGGAGGTGGTAACTGTCTTCTTCACCGTGTCATTGTCATTTCCGTCGGTAACCACCTGGGTGGCAGAAGAGCTGTCAACAACTTCCTGCACCAGGTCGCCTCGGTCGTAGAGCTCAAAACGCCCACCGGCAAAGAGTTCAGTGGTCAACATGTCGGCGATGGGGTCCACCACGAGATTCCCCTTCCCGGTCTGGTCGACAAAGGTCAGCACCGCCACCTTGAATTTCTGCGACCTGGGGGTGATTCGCTCCGTGACCTCCAGCAGTCCCTGGGATGTCGGCGGCAACTGGATCATCCGCGCCGTGCCCGGAATCCCCGACTCAACGCAGCCAAGGGCCAGCAAACCGCCGGTGGTGAAAATAACAGCAGCAAAAATATAGACGAGATTCTTCATCCAGGACTCCGTTTGGTTCGTGGCCTTTCTACTCTTTGTCAAGTTCAAGCATCACTGGCCGGGCTTTGGCATCGTCCTCAAGGACGCGCAACATGGCCAGGGCATAGCTGGCAGCATCGGGGTCAAAAACCGATTGGCCAGCCTGGCGCCAGAGTCGCACCGCAGCATCGCCATCACCGCGGGCGAAAGCGGCGTAACCGCACCACGAAAGTGCGGCAGTCTCGGCCGGCTCTTCCTTGCCACTCAGGTCAGCCAGCAAGCGGGTGCACAGGCTGGAAACATCCTGCCCCGAGAGAACCGCCACCTCCAACTCCAGCAGGGCCATATCCTGACTCGGCAAGGTCTGCTTGAGCCGCTTCATGATGGACGGAATCTGTCCGTCCACGAGATTGGCCATAAGGTTCCTCGCACCCTTCCGAAAATCCTCCAGGGGGGCGATGCTACACTTGGCTTGCTCCAAGGCCGCCAGGAAGTCCTGGAGAGCCCGCCCATAGTACATCGCGACCAATCCCTGCATGATCGTCAACCGCTGCAGGTAACCGTCATGTGGCACCCGAGAAACCTTGCGGCGGAAATCCTGAAACCGGGCATAGCTGTCTTCCAACCGTGCGGCCAGGGCCTGTGCGTGGGCGAAGCAACTCCGGATCTCCGGTTCCACGTCCTTGCTACCCATGAATCCCTTCTGGATGGCAGCATACTTGTCATCGTACTCCCAGATCCCATCGGGAACACAAGCAACGCGCACATCAGCCAGATGGGTGGCAGCCCGGGCAAGATTCGCCAGGACTTCGTCACGCAAAACTTCGTTCTGATAGGCCTGCGGAATCTCGGCCTTCATCGCCGTCTGCTCTGGAGGCGCGGGAATAGTTACCTGTGGACCGGTAGCTATGCAGCCCAGGCCCCCCCACGCCATTGCCAGAGCAACAAAGGTTGGCAACAATCGATCAATTCTCAACATCTCCTCCTCCCCAGAGACCGCCAAAAACCGAGGCGACCCGGAATAACTCACCCGCACAGTGGGTGAAGTTATTGTATCTAATGGCATCTTGCCCCAACAAAATAGGTTGCCGAGAACCGTTTCGTCAAGCCCTTTCAGGAAGCGTCACCAGAGGACGTACGCTGACATCCGTGTCAGCGCACCTCCGAAACAGTTCGGGCGATGCGAAACCCGACATCATACTCTGAGTAGCCGGGCGCCTCATGGCGCCGAGCGTCCAGATCGCACTGCCCAACCCGAGTCGAGAAACTGCAGCCGCGCAGCGTGCGCAGGGAAGTCCTGGTGGCCTCGTCACTCACTTTAGTGGCAGGTGCGGCACCACCCGTGCGGGCGTCCCAAACCCACTCCCAGACATTGCCCAGAGTATCAAAAAGACCCCAGCCGTTAGGCCTGTGGCTGGCCACTGGTCCAGGGCTACTGTCGGCATTTCCCTTCCACCTGGCCAGGGCATCGAGGGTACCACAGATACTCCCTCCGCACCCAGCCCGGGCCGCCACCTCCCATTCGAGTTCGGTGGGGAGACGATAGCCGACGCACTCCTTCCCAACGGCCCTGCCGCTCACGCAGCGAAAGCCATCGCCAGGCTCGCCGCGGCAACCTTCCAGGACATAGCAGAGCGGCAATCCATCAAGCTTCGACCGGGCGTTGCAGTAAGCCAACGCATCCCACCATGAGACTCTCTCCACGGGGCAATCCTCACCACAGGCCCGAAAAGAGGATGGTGCATTTCCCATGGCCGCACCCCACTCCCCCTGCGTCACTTCAGTGGCCCCGAGAAGATAGGGAGCTGTGGTGCAAACCTCCTGCCCCTCGCTATCGTGCAAACAGCCGGGCTCAACGCGTATCAGGCCAGCCCGGACTCGGGTACCCTCACTATCCTCGGCCCCCAGGCGCACGGCAAACTCGACGCTCTCGTTGGGGGAGAGCGATAGCTCACTTGCCCATCGCTCACCTGAATCATCCAGCACAACAATCTGCCCGGCACACGCTGAAACCGTGAAGGTCCCTGGAGTCTGGCCCACCGTCACACCATCCACCAACACCCTTGCGGCTACCGCATTGCCCGTTCTATCTTCGGCAACCACCTTCACGCTGGCGGCAATGGGCGCCGGACGGAGGGTCACCGTACGCGTCTTCCCGCGCAGCAACTCCACCCGCTGCCGCGCCGGCAAGAAGCACTCCCCCGCTGTCTCCACGAGGTAGACGCCCGGTGGCATTGCCCGCTCGGCAATAGGCGTCTTGCCAACCGGGGCTCCGTCTATGGTTATTGGAACCCCGTCGGGCACGCTGGTGACAGCCATCATCCCGGTGTTCGACGACAGCTTCCAGGTCAGAATGCCATTGCGCGCCAAAGCCACGTCCCGCGCCGCCGCCTCAAATCCTTCCAGATGCATGGCCACCCGGTGCGTCCCTGCGCTGATATTCCTGCGACAACCAGCGCCGGAGTCCTGGCAGACCACCTGCCCATCCACCAGCACCGTGGCTCCCGGCGGCTGGGAGCCGAACTCGACGATCACGATTCCGCCGGTCTCGGGAACCCAGTCCGGGGGCGCTACGGAGAAGTCCTGCTCCACAACAGTATCTCGCGCCAGATGCGATGCGCTGGCCTGGGTGCGCCCAGCAATCCTGGTCACCAACGCGGCAACGGCATCGGCTGCCCCCCGAGGAAGATCCGTGGAGGTTACAGGCACCTGTACCCAGGCAGTAATGCAGGATGACTCCAGCGACAGGAGATCGAGACGCAGGTTCTTCCCCTGGCTCGCCTCGCTAAGGGAGATCTTCAGCACCGAATTGGGAGCCACCTCCGCCCCGATGCGGCAACGCGTTCCCTCGTCATAGTTGGCCGCCGCGGACTCCTTGCGCCACTTGCGGATCAACTTGCGCTCTTCGTCATCGGCAATGATGTCAAACTTGGCACTCAGCGCCAACTCGCCCCTGACCAAGCTCCTGAGCTCTCGGCCTACCGCCACTGGCAGCGGGGCTCCAACCCCGTCAACGGGCATCTCCACCACTATCCGCGGAGCTTTCTCGAAGTAACTCTCAACTGCCTTCTCCACGGCCTCCACAGTGCCGTGCTCCACCAGTACCTGCCCCGGCCAGGCCCACAAGAAGGCCTGCGGCAACTCCGTGGCTGCCCATTGCCGGGAGACTTCGGCATCGTTGTCGCAAATGGCTCTATCGGGCGTCAGCCCCCGCGGCGTGCACTCTGCCGAATCCACAGTCACCACCACCAACCTGAGTCCCCGGGGACCATACTTCTCACGCAGGGACTGCCACCGCGGAACCGCCTTTTTGCAGGGCATGCACCAGTCGGCATAGAACTCAACTGCAAGTAGCTTCACCCCGGGGCGGGCCAACCAGTCATGAGGAACAATCTCCCCCCCCTTATCAGCGGCAGCCACTGGAGAAGGGTAGAAAGACGACGAGATCAAGAAAGCAACAGTCAGTGCTGCAGTTCGCAACATGGTGCATCCTCCAAGGCCTGCGCTCTCACGCCTTTCGGGCTACCTGATGTGCCGCCAACTCATCCGCAGTCAGCGGAAAAAGCCGGGGATAGAGGAAGATTGATACGGCCCCGGCAGCATACATCCAGAGTCCGAAGATCCCCGACGTGAAGAACATGGACGAATAGAAGTCGCCCATCTGATCCTGGAGCAGCAACGCAATGGTCATTGCCAGGGAGGCGTTGCGCAAACCGGTCTCGAGAGAAATCGCCCGAACCTGGTAATTCCGGACCCGCAAGACCTTCGACGCAACCGCCGAAACCAACATGCCCGACAGAGTCAGCAGGAAGATCATGGCATAGAACTTGACCCCATAACGCTCAGTATCTGCGAACTTGTCAAGATTCGACCAAATCCCAACGATGATCAAGAAGAGCAGCGCAAACAAGCCGATCAGAGCAAATATCTTCTCCGCCCGCCGCGCAAATCCCTCCGCTCTCCAGCGCACCAGCATGCCAACAAAGAGAGGCACCACCACGAGCACCAGCATGGTCTTGAATACCTCCATCACCGGAATCGAGAACTCCGGAATGTTCGGCCCGAAGACCTGGAGCAGGACGGGAGTAAAAAAGAGGGCAGCGACCGTGCATACCGCGGTAAGTGAGACGGAGAGGGCAACGTCCCCCTTGCCAAAATAGGTCATCAGGTTGGAAGTCACGCCTCCCGGAGTCACAGCAATGAGAATCATGCCCAGATAGATGAACGGGAAAGTCTCGTAGAACCCGAAGGCCCTTCCCATCGCAGTGGCCAGCAAGGGCATTACGCCAAAGACACAGACCGGGCCCACGATCATTGCCAGTGGCGTCTTGAAGACTTGGGTGAAATCCCTGGGGGTCAGGGTCATACCCATCCCCACCATGGTCAGAAAGAGCAGCACCACGATGGCGATGAAGAAGAGTCGATCCAACAGAAGCTGTTCCGGCTTGGCCTCCAGCTTGACGAAGGCGTAACTCACGCCGTCGACAGTTGCGCTACTCGCCAGCGCCACGAACCTGGTCTTCTTGCCCAGTACTTTCCCCAACCCAGCATAGGGCGAATCGCCCTTGCCATCCAGCACCGACATGTCCTCCGGCATGGCCAGGATGGAGACTTCCCCGGATACCGCCCGCACGAAATAGAAGGGCCGCTTCTCTCCTTCTTTTCCCTCGGAAATATCCAACTTCCGCAAGTGCCCATCAAAGGTCAATGCCTCCGCCCCTTCCCAGGAAAGAGTGTTGGAGGCAGCGCCTAGTCGCGCCAAGAGAGCGGCCTCCCGACCGTCCCCAGAAGCTAGCTTGACGAGGTGCTGATACATCGCTTCCCCGGATGGTGGCGCCTCTTCGGCCCCGGCCGTCGACACGAACATGAAGAATGAGGCCGCGGCCAGCATGAGTAGGCACTGCGTTCTATGGCTCATTGCGTTCTCCCTGACGACTAATTCAGTGCTAGCCAGAATAGGACAGTCCTGCCTTCCACGCAACCGCGAACAATGTTGCGGGCCGTTAGGGGCGCAGCCGCCGGCCGGGGACCAGCAGGTAGACCATTAAGGCCTTTCGCGCCTGCGCTCTTTCCTCTATGATCGACCACTCCATATAGAGGAGCATGGGTATGGCAACAATCAAGTACTTCGAAAGACCAAAGACTTTGGAGGAAGCCGTCGCGCTGCTGCAGGACAGGAGGGGGGAGGCTGCAGTGTTGGGAGGGGGCACCAGCCTGACTTTGCGCGTGCCACCAGCGGTTGACACTCTCGTCGATCTGTCCGCCCTAGGGCTAACCGGCATCGAAGACCGGGGTGACTCAACGGCCATCCTGGCTTGTACCACTGTCGCTGAGCTGGCCGCGTCAAGGGTCTTTCAGGACCGTTATGGCGGGATTCTGGCACGGGCCGCCGACCAGGTGGCATCCGCACCGCTCCGCAATATGATCACCGTTGGCGGAAACGCCTTTGCCGTTTTCCCCTGGTCCGACCTGCCCAGCGTCTTCCTGGCCCTGGATGCCAGCGTCGTAGTGACTGGCCGACAGCAACGGGTGATTCCCATCGGCGAGTTCTACGCGCAGCACCCGCGTATCTCCCTCCGGGCCGGCGAGTTGGTCACGGAAGTCCGTGTGCCAAAGCCCGTGGGCCGAGCTGACGGCAGCTTCGTGAAGGTGACAAAGACCCGCTTCGACTACGCCGCACTCAGCGTTGCCGTGGTCTGTCATTTCGCCGGTTCTCAGGTGCAACACTGCACCGTCGCCCTGGGCTCCGTGAGACCTCTGCCAATCCGCGTCTCCCAGGCCGAGGAAGAAATTGTCGGCAAGGCGCCGACCAAGGAAGATATCATTCGCGCCGCAGCCCGGGCTTCCGGTGCCATCGACCCATCCCAGGATTTCCGCTACAGCCAAGACTACCGGCGGCAACTCATCAAGGTTTGGGTCAAACGATGCCTGCACGAGGTGCTGGGTTAGGGGGACAACATGAAGATCAAGCTAAGCGTTAACGGCGAAGTAATAGAGACCGTCATCCAGCCGGGGGACAGACTCCTGGGTACCTTGCGGGACCTTGGGTTCACGGGCGTCAAGAAGGGCTGCGGTGAAGGCACTTGTGGCAGCTGCTCAGTGCTCGTAGATGGCAAGTTGGCTCTCTCCTGCGTGATCTACAGTGCGGCCATGCAAGGGCGGGCTTTGACCACTATTGAAGGGCTGGGAAACGTCGACGACCCCCATGCCATCCAGATTGAGTTTGTCAAAGCAGGGGCGGTGCAGTGCGGCTTCTGTACCCCTGGCATGGTGTTGGCGACCAAGGCGCTGCTTGACGTCAACCCCAGCCCCACCGAGGATGATATCAAACGGGCACTCGATGGCAATCTGTGCCGCTGCACCGGCTACGTGAAGATCCTCGAAGCAGTGACAAACGCAGCCACCCTGTTGCGTAGTTCCCGACAGGCGGAGGGGTAGAAGAATGAGCGAGAAGAAAGCAGACATGAGCGTGGTGGGCCGTCGCCTGCCCAAGCTTGACGGGCTGGCTCTGGCCACCGGGGCCGAAAAATTTGTTGCCGACGAGCATCCGCAGGGGATGCTCTACGCCAAGCTCCTGACCAGCCCGCATGCCCACGCCAACATCGTCAGAATTGACACGCGCAAAGCTTGGGAAGTGAAGGGCGTGAAGGCCATCCTCACCTGGGAAGACGTGCCCAGGGTGGCCCACACCACCGCCGGGCAGGGCTATCCCGAGCCATCGCCGTACGACACCTTCATGCTGGACAAGAAGGTGCGCTACGTGGGTGACCGGGTTGCGGCCGTTGCCGCGGAAACCCCGGAAGCGGCTGCTCAGGCCGCCCGGGCGATTGAAGTGGAGTATGAGCAACTCCGCCCCATCTTCGACCCGCGGGACTCCATGAAGGCGGGGGCCCCCATCATCCACGATGAGCCGGAAGCCCACATGCCCATTCCCGTCCCCTACGATGCGGCCAGAAACATGGCCGCCCAGGTAGAAGCCACGGTGGGCGATGTGGAAGCGGGCTTTGCTGAGGCCGATGTGGTGGTGGAAGCGGAGTACGAAGTTCAGCAGGCGAGCCACTGTGCCATGGAGCCGCATGTTTGCATGACCTATCTCGACCCACGCGGCCGGCTCGTCATCCGGGCCAGCACTCAGGTACCCTTCCACGTCCGCCGAATCGTTGCCCAGCGGCTCCAGATTCCGGTGCAGCGGGTGCGAGTCATCAAGCCGCGCATCGGCGGTGGCTTTGGTGGCAAGCAGGAGGTTCTGCTGGAAGACATCTGCTCGGCCCTGACGCTGAAGACTCGTCTCCCGGTGCTCCTGGAGTACAGCCGCGCCGAAGAGTTTGCCTCCAGCAGAACCCGGCACCCGCAGGTGCTAAGAGTCAAGGCCGGGGCGAAGCGGGATGGGACGCTTACTGCTTACTCGCTTGACATCATCATGAACACTGGCGCCTACGGCTCCCACGCACTGACAGTGGTGTGTAACTCCGGTTCCAAGACTCTGCCCCTCTACCGCTGGCAGAACATCTATTTTAGAGGCACAACCGTCTATACTAACCTGCCTGTGGGGGGAGCCTACCGCGGCTACGGCGCCACACAGGCCTACTATCCGCTAGAATGCCTCATGGACGAACTGGCCGAGAAGCTCGCGCTGGACCCCTTGGAATTCCGCAAGCAGAATGCCATCCGGATGGGCGAGACGAGCCCCATCTTTCAGGCCCTCGGCGAAGGCACCGAGGGAGTGTCCCAGACCATCGGCTCCACCGGGCTGCTGGAGTGCATTGAGAAGGGGGCTGAGGCCATCGGTTGGAACGCCAAGCGGGGCAAAGGCCGCAACGCCGCGGGCCCGATCAAGCGCGGGGTCGGTTGCGCCTGCCTGATGCAGGGCTCCAGCATCCCCGAAATCGACATGGGCGCCGCCTACATGAAGATCAACGAGGACGGGTCCTTCAATCTCCAACTCGGGGCCGCTGACATTGGCACCGGAAGCGATACCATCCTGGGTCAAATCGCGGCGGAGACCGTTGGCACCACTGTGGACAAGATGACCGTCTACTCCTCCGATACCGACATGACGCCATTTGACGTCGGGGCCTACGCATCCAGCACCACTTACCTGACCGGTGAGGCCGTCCGCAAAACGGCCCTCGATATCCGAACACAGATCATTGCCTATGCGTCCATGATGCTCACCACCCCCGCCGAGGAAATCGAGTTGCGGGACGGAATTGCCTACGGCGCAAAAGGACGTCAGGCGACCTTCGGCGAGATCGCCACCCACGCCCTGTACCTCTCGGACCAGTCCCAGATTCAGGCGGTATCCAGCCATACAACCCACAAGTCTCCCCCACCCTTCTCGGCGCAGTTCGCAGAGGTGGAGGTCGATACCGAGACCGGGGAAGTGAAGGTGCTCCACTATGTGGGTGCGGTCGACTGCGGCACTGCAATCAATCCGTTACTGGCCGAGGGCCAGAATGATGGGGCTATGGTCAACGGCATCTGTTACGCCTTGATGGAAGAGTTCATTTACGACCGGCGGGGCAAACTCCTCAACACCGACTTCAACCAGTACAAGATCTGGACCGCAGCGGATCTGCCAAAGATTGAGACCATTCTGGTGCCAACCTGGGAACCCACGGGACCGTATGGTGCCAAATCAGTTTCCGAAATCGGCATCAACGGGCCAATACCGGCCATTGCCAATGCCATCTATGATGCCATTGGCGTCCGCATCAAGACCGCCCCGTTTACTCCAGAGAGGGTACTGCGGGCGCTGGGCAAGCTCTAGGCTACGCTGGGGGCAACCCTACCCGATCAACATACAATCGCCATAGCTGTAGAAGCGATACTGCCGAGCAACGGCCTCCTCATACGCCCTGAGAATGTGCTCGCGACCGGCAAGGGCGGAGACCAGCATAATGAGGGTGGACCCGGGAAGATGGAAGTTGGTGATCATCTTGTCCACCACCTTGAAGGGGTAGCCCGGATAGATGAAAAGCTGGCTGGCACCAGCTCCCGGCAGCACCGTCTTGTTGGCTTGTGCCGCAGTTTCCAGGGTGCGCACCGTCGTCGTCCCCACTGCCAGGATCGGCCGGCCCTCCAACTGGGCGCTGGCAATAGCCGATGCCGTCGCGGCGCTGATTTCGTAGTGTTCCGTCTCCATTATGTGTTCTTCGATACTCTGGACTCGCACAGGCTGAAAAGTGCCCGGTCCAACATGCAGCGTAACCTCAGCAAACAGACAGCCCATAGCCTTCAACTGCGCCACCCTTGCCGGCGTAAAATGAAGGCCAGCCGTGGGCGCTGCCACCGAGCCCACAGGGTCGGCGAAAATCGTTTGGTAGCGGGTCAGGTCCTCACCGTCGTCACTATCAGGACGACGGCGGATATAGGGCGGCAGGGGCATCTTCCCGGCGGCAAAGATGAGGTCAATGGCAGTGGTCTCTGGTGCAACCTCAACAACTGCCCTCCCGGGGACCGGGAGTTCGACGATGCGAACAGTTCCCACGCCCCGGTCGGGGGTCAGAAACTGCCCCACCCGCAGGGGCTTGGAAGTGCGGGTCATGGCCTCGAAACGCCGCGGGGAAATGATGCGCAGGGCCAGCAACTCCACCCTGCCACCGCTCTCCTTGCGGGCGAAGATCCGCGCTGGCATGACCTTGCTGTTGTTATAGATGATCAACTCGCGCCCCGTAAGATGGTCAGCCAGGTGAGCGAAGGTGGAATGCTCAATGGCTCCCGTCGTCCGGTTGAGGACCAACATCCTGGACCCGTCCCGCGCCGTCAGCGCCTGCTGGGCAATGAGCTCCTCGGGGAGATGATACTCGAAGTCTGAGAGGTTCAAGTTGGCCTGCTAGTTGATGCGGATGCCGGGGGGCGGGAATGCCTTGCAATACTCTGCAACTTCGGCCGCGATATTGGCCTGAGCCTCACGATCGGCGATGACCTCAACGGCTCTGGCGATCCAACCGGCCAGCACCTCCATGTCCTTCTCCATCATGCCACGAGAGGTAATCGCTGGTGTGCCAATTCGAATTCCGCTGGGGTCAAAGGGCTTGCGCGGGTCGAAGGGAATAGTGTTCATGTTGCAAACAATGCCACACCGGTCCAGCACCTTGGCCAGCTTGCGACCGCGGGTGCCCACGGAGGTAGCATCCATGAGAATCAGGTGGTTGTCCGTGCCGCCGGTGATGAGCTTGAAGCCACGGCTCACCAGGCCTTCCGCAAGCGCCCGGCCGTTCTTCACAACCTGGGCGGCATAGTCCCGGAAAGCGGGCTGAGCAGCCTCGTGGAGAGCGACGGCAAGGGCGGCGGTAGTGTGGTTGTGCGGTCCTCCCTGTAGTCCCGGGAAGACAGCTCGGTCGATGGTGTCGGCCAAAGCCTCCTTGCACATCAGCATACCACCCCGGGGGCCCCGCAAGGTCTTGTGGGTGGTAGTGGAGACGACGTCGGCGTAAGGCACGGGACTGGGATGCTGCCCACCGGCAATCAATCCTGCAATGTGCGCGACGTCGGCCAGAAAGTAAGCTCCCACTTCCCGGGCGATGGAGCCGAAGGCCTCAAAATCGATGAGGCGCGGATAGGCGGTTGCACCAGCTATAATCAGTTGCGGCCGTTCCCGCCGAGCCATCGCTCGAATCTGGTCATAGTCCAGGCGGTGGGTCGACTCGTCGACACCGTATTGCACCGACTTGTAGTACTGGCCAGTAATGGAGACATCCCAGCCGTGGGTCAGGTGGCCACCGTGCGGCAAGGCCATGCCCATGACTTTGTCCCCAGGCTTGAGCAGCGCGAAGTAAACCGCCAGATTGGCGGGGGAACCGCTGTATGGTTGCACATTGGCATGATCGGCACCAAAGAGCTCGCAGGCACGCACCATGGCCAGCGTCTCCAGTTCGTCCACCAGCTGCTGCCCTTCATAGTAGCGCTTGCCCGCGTAGCCCTCGGAATACTTGTTGGTGAGAATCGACCCCGTCGCCTCAAGCACCGCCGTGGAGACATAGTTCTCCGAAGGAATCAAACGAATCTTCTCAAACTGTCTAACCTCCTCCCGGGCGATAATGTCGTGGACCACAGAATCAGTCTGCTGCAAGTTCTCCAGATGATGCATGGCATCCTCCTCCCTATCGGTCGCCACAAGTTATCTGCGAACCGATTTCATTTGTCAATTGTGGTCCTGCGGGACAAGGGAAGTGAGCCTTGCAGCAATCCTCAGCCGAGCAACTCCATGATTGCGAAGAGGGGTACCCACCAATCAGTATCCCCTCGGCGGATAAGTGCATTGCGGCCATCGGGGAAACCGGTGCGGACCTGGGAGAAGGAGAGATTGCGACGAATCTTGTCGTCCTGGCCGTCGCCACGAAAGTAGACAGTCCAGCAAGGATCGTCCGGGTCGGCGATGGCCCGACTGGCGGCGTCCTTGACCCGGTCCCGGAGGTGCGACAGCTCTTCGTCCGTGATATGTGAATTCAAATCCTCGTCGAAGAAGATGGCCCAATCGGGGTTCTCTCTGATGTATTTCCTCAGGCGGGCGGTTTCGTCAGTGTGGGAGCGCACCTTCTCGAGCATCTGTCCCAATTCCTCTGCCACCTCGGGCAACCCGCGCATCCGTGCCAGCTTGACGAGGTCCCGCAACTCTGACTCGACACGACTCTCCGCCCAGGCCGAAGGCAGCAAACCGAGTCGCTCCATCAGCACTGGCGCCAGAATCGGCTGCGCCCCGGGGAGGGGAATCAGGAAGGTCCCGGCAAAAACCGCTGAAGCAGGCACCGTCTTGAGCAGATCAAGCAACTGGGAACGGGCCAGACCCAGGTCCGCGGGGGCCACCGGCTTGCGCTCAATTAGCAATTGGTGCGCGACCTTGAGAAGATGGGCCGTCTCCCCCAGTTCCGTGCCGGCATTCTCAGCGTGGCGGGAAAGCACGGCTCGCACTTTGCCAGCATTGCGCGAGAGCCACGAGGCCCCTTCCTCCGACTCCTTGAGCCGCACGCCCAGCTCCAGCAGCCTCTCGGCAGCATCGGCCAGACCCTTGTCCCTTAGCTGGTCTGCCACCTTGTGCAACGTTGGGGTATGCCACTGGCGAGCCATAGTCACTTCCGTTGTAATATTGCCAAAGCCTACCTATGATAATACGCATGAGATGGTGGTCCGCAACGTTAGCACTGATATTGGTCGCTCTTTTCCCGGTGGATGCCTTTGCCTGGGGACTGGTTACCCACCTGCAAATCGGTCGCGGCCTGTTGGCGCAGACCGGGGACTTGCTAACGACGCACGCCCCGGCCATCCTTCAGTTTCCCATGACCTATCTCTACGGTTCCATCGCCCCGGACCGCTTTCTGGCAAAGAACCTGAAGTCCTATCGTGAGCACACCCACAACTGGGACCGGGCCTTCAACATGCTGCGGCATGCGGGCACTGATGACCTGAAGGCCTTCTCTCTGGGCTACCTCTCCCACCTGGCCGCCGATGTTATCGCCCACAACCTCTTCGTGCCCATGAAGATCATGGAGCGCCCTGGCATGACTGGCAGGCGACACGCATACTGGGAACTTAAATTTGAGCACTACCAGCCGGCAGAGGCCTGGGAACTGGCGGCCAGGGTGGACCGTGAGGTCGAGAAATCGCTCTTCGACTCCTTCATGCAGATGTTCCAGGTTCCCTCGGTGCTGACCTTCAGTGCCAACATGGCGCTGACTGACCGCGTCTTCCGAGTGCTGGGGTCGGCCCGGACTCGCCAGCTGGTTTCGCACCTGGAAGACGGCTCCCATTCAGCCATGGAGGCCGAGGAAGTGAAGGTCTATATGGACCTGGCGCAAAACTGTGTGGAGAGCATCGTCAAAGACGGCGTGGACAGCTTTGCCACGTCGGCAGACCCTCGAGGCGGCTCCCGCATTGGCCACGCTCGCATGCTTTCCAAGGTCGTCCACCGCGTCTCCAGGAAGGACCCACCGGCAAAGGTCTGCAACGCCTATGGTCAAGAGATGTCCCAACTACTGGACGATGCCGCCGCGGTTCTCCCCGAGCGCCCTCTGGGAGGAATGGGGTCAGCGGAGTATCGCTATCTGAAAGGACGCACATCAACTGCTGCCCGCCTTGGCAAGAAGCCCAAGCAGAAATAGCGGCTAACAGAATGCCGGGTCTGTGTAAACGCCAAATTCTTCACGGAAGATGTCGCTGATTTCGCCAACGGTCACGTACTTGACGCCGTCGACTATCAGGGGCATGAGGTTCTCGCCGCTGCGACAGCCGGCTCGGATAGCATCCATGGCCTTCATCGCCTCGTCATGG
>ERZ890953.886-NODE-886-length-16200-cov-5.029793_pt1 | contig 16200 bp, 7 predicted proteins | sample MGYA00521264_ERZ890953 | MGnify/ENA primary metagenome ERZ890953 (study PRJEB32303, sample SAMEA104408629) | aquatic metagenome | biome: Brackish water; feature: Chemocline; material: water | place: Baltic Sea | collected 2014-10-26T21:54:00 | depth 200 m ...
GGGTCCGGTGAAAACGACCTGATGTCCAGTACGACATCATAATCCTGCATGATAATCATTGGGGCCGGCGCGTCGAACCAGGGGAGAGTTGACGGAATGGTTCTCACATCTGAACCGTAGAAGGATGCGATAACTTTGGCGCGGTGTTTGAACTCGTCGAAGGTGTAGCCCTGGTCAACGTAAATGAAGACGGAGCCGGGGTTCTCCAGGCTCTCCAGGTAGGGCTTCTTGTCAAGCTTCTGCCCCTGCGGCATGGCGCGGTAAGTTTGAATCTCTCTTAGTAGATAGAGGAGTCGATCCTCAGGTATCTTGTAGAGGAAGCCCTGAAACCAATCGTTCATGATGTGTGCCGCGGCCAGGCGCAATTCCACCATGTCCTGGCTACCCAGGGTCGGTTTCAGTTCGTCCGTGTTCTTGGGAATGAGCCGCCAGCGCCGGATGAAGTGGGTGACGAAGCCGTCGGGGTCCTGCTGTGCAGCGTCCAGCGGTGCATCGGCACTCTCGAAGTAACTGGAGGGGGTTGGCACCTCGTAATAGTCTGGAAACAGGCTGGCCCGCTTGGCTGCCTGGAGTCCGATGACGTGTGCCAGTTCGTCTTCAAGTTCGCCACCGCAGAGCTGTGGCAGGTAGACGGCCTCAGGCTGAATCGTTGAAAGGTGCTGCGTGAGACGGTCTAGGACTTCGCGGGTACCGGAGACCATTCCCCACTCAATATGCTGTTCGTAGAGGTAGATGTTCTCAACCGGCACGCCCACCGCAGCAACCGAGAGCTTCGACGGCGACACGTAAAACGTCTCGATGGGCGTCTCGTCGAAAGTGAGGAAGAAGACGAAAACCTTGGCGCCGGCCTGGGTGAGATCGTAGATGCGGCCCAGTGAAGCCAACTCGTCCCCTTTGTGGGCGAAGATGAAAACCACCTTGGCGGGATTGTCGAGGCAATCTTTGGCGCAATTCTGGATGGTCTCTGCACCGTTGCACACCCCGTCGCCGCAGGCGGTGAGGACCGGAGGAACATCGGGCGGCGGATCTTGCTCGTCAGCGGGAGCCAGATCCACTTGCGAGTCAATTTCCGGAAGCTCTTTGATGTCTTCGGGTGGCGGCGGTTTCCAAACATCGTGACTGATGAAATTGACGACGTCTTCTGGTGGTGTCGTGGCCTCTCCACCGCATGCCCCGACCAGCAGGAATACGGCTCCCAGGGCGATGATGGTTCTTCTTGATGTCATCTCAACTCCTCATCTTCAAAAGCGAAGAACTCCAGTTCACCAAGGCCGATATCCTCGAATTCCCCTTCTGCCATCTCGATCTCGATGTTTCTGGTCCAGGCCCCGGCGAGGTCAACCCAGGTTGGTCCAGAGACCCCTGGAATCTGTACCTGGCGAGTTGACCCGTCGTCGGTGCGTAGAGTGATGTGACCGCTGATCCCCTTGCGGGTCGAGCGCAAGCAAGAGACGTGGAAGAGTACGTGGCTGAAGCGCATTGACGAAGCAAAGTGCACCGACAGCCGGTGTGCTTCGGCGTTACTGTCCATGAAGTAGCAGGTGTCCATATAGCCGTCGAACAGGACCAACTCCCTGGCATCATCGGCAATAGTACCACTTGCATCCAGCGCTATCTCCGAAGGTGAAACCTTGTGGGCGCCTGGGCCGAGGCTGGGGACGACGCCGTCCCGACGGGAGGCAGAACCGTCCTGGTCATGCTTGTGCCGGCCCTCCCCCGGGGTCGTTGACCCTACAGATGCCTGGGGGGGGGCGCCGGTTCCTGCGGCTGCTTGTGAGTTGCGGCCGTCATTGGCATTGAGGCGGACTAGAACCAGCACGATGATGGCAACAAGCAGTCCCGCCATCACCGGCACGACAATGTGGCGGGGCATCTTTGAACTGGCCTCGTCTCGGGTTCTTTCCAGCAGGGCATGCGTTTGAAAGCCCTGGGTTTGCTCCCGCACTGCCGGAAGATTGGTGTCTGGTTTGGTGAAGACGTGCCCACAGGACGGACATTCGGAGGGCATGCCAACGGATACTCTACCGCACGACGGGCACTTGGTCACCGTAGTGTGTTCACCAGTCACGTTTCGCTCTCCTCTCTGTCACCAGTCAGCCCTCAGTTTCCATTGGATACCTGAATTTTGTAGGTGCTGCAAGATACCGGCTTGCCGGCGGAACGATAGACCCGTACCCAGAACGTGGCGCTCTGGTCGTCGCAAAGGTTTCCAGCCGGTGCCGGAATGATATCGTCGGAGGTGTATGATGGAGTGGGATGGCAGGGGCATTCCCCCAACCCACCACTGTAGAAATCGGTGGACCACGAGAAGGCATCGCTGCCGATACAGAGGTTATTTCCGGCCTCGCAGGAACCCCGGTAGACGTCAAAGACGAACTGTCCGCTCGGATTGCTCGTGAAGTTCACCTCGATATTGAGTTTGTCACATTCCACGTCAATCAGGTCGGTGGCGGTGAACTTGAACCAGTCGGAATCTCCGCCGGGCACGATGTTGCCGGAGTAGGTGGCGGTGGTTCCGCTATCTGCCAGGGCTCCGAGGACCGAGGCGGTGTTGCAGGTGTCCCCTGAACTCTCATTGGTGTCTTCCTGGCATTCGCAGCCGTCGCTATCAGTGGCGTTGACATCGTAGTAGCTGGCCACACAGCTATCGATTTCGCAACTGCCGTTGTTGCAAGATGGCGTCGCGTTATCGAGGTCGCAAAGGTCGGCGTCATCGCCATCGTCGACGGCGTCATTGCAGTCGTCATCGAGTCCGTTGCAGGTTTCTGTCTTGGCCGGATTGACGGCGCTGTTCTGGTCATTGCAGTCGCCGCCACCCTTGGGGCAGACGGGTGGTGCGTTGACCACCTGCATGTTCTCGTCGCAGTAGTCGTCGTTATCATCGTCGCAGCCGTTGTCGGTCTGGCCGTCGCAATTATTGTCGATGTTGTCGCACAGTTCGGTGGCGCCGGGCTTGATGGCGGCGTCGCCATCGTTGCAGTCGCCGCCCATGGTAACCGAATATGGGGGGGCCGCAGCACAGAGGCAGAGGGGATTGGCGGTCAAGCCATAGAAGTCTCCGTCACCATCTTTGTAGTACCATGTGCAGCCGCCGGAGCCGGCTCCGTCGATGACATTGTCACAGTTGTCATCGATGCCATTGCAGTACTCTGCTGAGTCGGGGTTGATGGCCCCGTTGGCGTCGTTGCAGTCGCCAGATTTGGTCACCAGGTAGTTACCGGTGGGTTTGCAGAGACACTGCGAATCGTTGGCCAGCCCCCACCCATCGTTGTCCGCGTCCCGGTAATAGGTAATACACTGGCCGACCACCTCCTCGTCTACCTGTGAGTCGCAGTCGTTATCAAGGCTATCACACAGTTCCGGGGCGGAGGGGTGGACTGCACCGTTGCTGTCGTTGCAATCCCCACCAACGGCTGCGGTGTAGCTGCCAGTGGCGAAACAGTAGCAGTGGGAGTCAGTGCTGACTCCGTAGTTGTCATCATCGTTGTCCCGATAGAAAATGGAGCACCCCACGGCATCCAACTCATTGAGGTTGCCATCACAGTCGTCGTCGAGGTTGTTGCAGACCTCGGTGGCTCCCGGATTGACGTTGCCGTTGGCGTCATTGCAATCCCCTACCATTGTCGCTGAATAGGGGGCGTTTTCGGTGCACAGGCATTTTCCCGTGCCCTGGACGCCGAAGTCATCGGCGTCGGCGTCCTTGTAGTAGGTGTTGCAGCCCTGGGCTCCTTGTTCATCGGCCACGCCGTCACAGTCGTCATCAATGTTATTGCAGCTTTCCGGGGCATTGGGGAAGGCCAGCTTGTTGTTGTCGTTGCAATCCCCGTTGGTCTTGGCGGTGTAGAGACCTGAAGGTCCACAGGTGCATACGGAATCGGCGGTGAGGCCGTATCCGTCCCCGTCGGCATCGCGGTAGTAAGTGGTGCACAGGTTGGCCCCTTCGTCCACCTGCCCATTGCAATTGTCATCTACTCCGTTGCAGCTCTCCGCTGCTCCGGGGTTGACTGCGGCGCTGTTGTCGTTGCAGTCACCGGAGACGCTGGCCGAGTAATTTCCAGTGTCTTTGCACAGGCATTGCTGGTCGCCGCTGGTGCCGTAGCCATCCATGTCCACGTCTTTGTAACGGCTTTCGCAGCCCAGGGCTCCCACTTCATCGATTTGCGAATCACAATCATCGTCGACGTTGTTGCAGGACTCAGAGGCGCCGGGGTTGATGGCCTGGGCATTGTCATTGCAGTCGCCAACCACGGTGGCCGTGTAGCTGCCGGCAGCTGCACACAGGCATTTGCTATCAACACCAACCCCGTAGGTGTCACCATCTTTGTCAAAGTAGTACAGTGAACATCCTTGGGCCCCGGCCTCGTCGGTTTGGCCATTGCAGTTATCGTCCTTGGAGTTGCAAAGCTCCGTGGCCGTTGGGTGAACGCTGTTGTCGCTGTCATTGCAATCTCCGCCGGCGTTGGCGGTGTAAAGGCCGGAGGCTTCGCACAGGCACTTCTTGTTGTTGCTCAGCCCATAGCCGTCACCGTCACCGTCCTTGAAGAAGTCAGAACAGGCCGGGGCTCCTTCATCGGCCTGGCCGTTGCAATTATCGTCGAGGCCGTTGCAAAGCTCCGCTGCCCCGGGATGGATATTGGGAGACGTATCATTGCAATCACCCGAGCCCTGCTGACAAGTGTCCGGGGTTCCGATAACTGACATGTTCTGATCGCAGTAGCCATCGTCGTCATCGTCGCAACCCTCGTCGGTGGTGCCACTGCAGTTGTTGTCCTTGTTGTCACAGACCTCGGTTGCGCCAGGCTTCAGGGCCGGGTCGGCATCGTTGCAATCAAGTCCGCCCAGGGGGCAGACCGCGGGTGTCCCAACGGTGGCCATGTCCCAATCGCAATAGTTGTCAGCGTCGTCGTCACAGCCCTCGTCCGTGCCGTTGACACAGTTGTTGTCGAAGTCAGCGCACTTCCCGGTGGCCCCGGGATTGATGAACTCGTTGTTATCGTTGCAGTCGTTGCCCCCGAGGGGGCAGGTTTTGGGAGTGCCCGTCACGGTCATGGAAGCGGTGCAGTAGTCGTCATCGTCCTTATTGCAGCCCTCGTCTATACCGTCGTTACAGTCGTTGTCGATGTCGTCGCACTTCTCGGGTATTTCCGGGTTCTGGCTGAAGTTCAGGTCGTTGCAATCGCCAGGTTTGGTCGTGTCGTAGTCGCCCGTCTGGAGGCAGAGGCAGAGGACGTCAGCGCTGTCCCCATAGGTGTCGTTGTCGGTATCTCGATAGTAATTGGTGCAGCCGGCAGCGCCCTTCTCGTCGACGGAGCCGTCGCAGTCGTCGTCCTTGGAATTGCAGCTCTCCGTCTGCCCCGGGTTGATCTGGGCATTGTTGTCGTTGCAGTCGCCGGGAACGCCGGCCCCATAGGTGGCGTTCTTGTCGCAGAGACACTTGAAATCATCAACGACCCCGTATTCGTCGCCATCAAGGTCGCGGTAGAAGATGGTGCAGCCGTTGGCCCCCTCCTCGTCTACCGAGCCGTCACAATCGTCGTCGATGTTGTTGCACTTCTCGCCAGCATCGGGGTGGACGGCCGCGTTGCCGTCATTGCAGTCGCCAGCAGTTTCCGTGTTGTAGTCCCCAGAAGCTTCGCAGAGACAGAGTGAAAACGCTGAACTGCCATAACCATCGCCATCTGCGTCGAGGTAGTAGGTGGTGCAGGCATTGGCGCCGTCTTCGTCGACCTGGCCGTCGCAGTCGTCATCGGTGCCATTGCAGATTTCCTTGGCGCCAGGATTAACCAGCTCATTGCCGTCGTTGCAATCGCCAATCTTCTGGGCGGTGTAGAGTTCCTTTGGTTGGCAGAGGCATTTGCTGAGGGAAGCGTCGCCGAAGCCGTCCTGGTCGCCATCGAGGAAGTAGGTGTCGCAGCCTTCGCTATTCTCTTCATCAATGATGCCATCACAGTCGTCGTCTTTGCCGTTGCATGCCTCACCGACCTGCGGTGAGGCCGTAATGTCGTTGTCGTCGCAGTCGCCGCCGGCCGTTGCGGTGTATGGTACGAGCGCCTTGCAAAGGCAACTCGAGTCACCAGCCACCCCGTAGCCGTCCTTGTCGGTATCTTTGAGGAAGAGCTTGCAACCGACTGCGTTGGCTTCGTCGGTCTTGCCATTGCAGTCGTCGTCAATGCCATTGCAGAACTCCGTAGCGCTGGGAAAGATCGTTACATTCTGGTCGTTGCAATCCCCCCCGATCTCGGTGTTGTAGTTGGCCACTGGCTGGCATGTACACTTGCTGTCTTTGCTGCTGCCAAAGCCGTCGCCATCGTTATCGACGTAGTAGGTGGTGCAATCGGCCGGTGAGCCTTCGTCCATCTGGCCGTCGCAGTCATCATCCACGAAGTTGCATTTCTCTGGTGCCCCGGGATGTACCTGGGCAACACCATCATTACAGTCGCCGGCCTCGGTGGTGGAGTACTTGCCAACGGCACCGCACTGGCACTGACTCTTCAGAGAGTTGCCCCAGGCATCGCCGTCGAGGTCATAGTAGTACTGAATACACCCCTGGGCCCCCTGGTTATCTTCGATGCCATCGCAATCGGTGTCGATGCCGTCGCAGGACTCTACGGCCCCGGGGTGGATGGCTGCGACCTCATCGTCGCAGTCGCTGCCATTGGTGGCAGAGTGCAGTCCTGAGGGCAGGCAGAGGCACTTGCTGGAGAGTCCGTCTCCGAACCCGTCCGCGTCGTGGTCGGCGAAATACTGGGCGCAGCCCCAGGCCCCCTCCTCGTCGATTTCGCCATTGCAGTTGTCGTCTTCGTTATTGCATTTCTCGGTGGCACTGGGGTGGACGTTGGGATTGGTATCGTTGCAGTCCCCTTCCTTTTGGGAAGTGTAGTCGCCCGCAGTTTCGCAGAGACATTTTGAGTCGTTGGTCAGTCCGAAGCCATCGTCATCAAAGTCCCGGTAGAGCTTGAAACAGCCTAGAGCCCCGGCTTCGTCCACGGCCCCGTCGCAGTCGTTGTCAAGTCCGTCTGAGCACTTCTCGACGCCGTTGGGGAAGATGGTGCCGTCGTCGTCATTACAATCACCCGGAACCTGCGAAGTATAGGTGTCACCTGCGTTGCAAAGGCACTTCGACTTGTTGCTCAAACCGAATCCGTCTTCGTCATCGTCGAAATACCAGGTTTTGCAACCAATGGCGTTCTCTTCATCGACGATGGCGTTGCAGTTGTCGTCGACCCCATTGCATTTTTCACTGCTATCGGGGTTGATCGCGGCGTTGTCGTCGTTGCAGTCCTCGGCCACGGTTACCGGGTGGGACTGAATCGCTTTGCACAGGCAGAGGAATTCCGTTTCGCTGCCAAACCCGTCCCCGTCGCCATCGCCATAATGGATTGCGCAGTTGAGGGCGTTGGGCTCGTCGATGTCATCGTCACAGTCGTTGTCTTTGGTATCGCAGGTCTCCACCGCGTCGGGGTTGATCTGGCCGTTGGTGTCGTTGCAATCTCCCGATACCTTGGTGGTGTATTTGCCGCTGGCTTCACAAAGGCACTTCTGGTCGCCGGCAGTGCCATACCCATCCTGGTCATAGTCGTAGTAGTAGACCACGCAGCCTTGGGCGTTGGCCTCGTCAATGCCCTTGGCGCAGTTGTTGTCAATGCCGTCGCAGACCTCAAGGGCGCCGTGATAGATTTTGTTGTCGGTCGGTGCGCAGTCGGTGATGTCCGGGTCGCCGTCGTCGTCGCCATCGTCTTCACAGGCGTTGCCGATACCGTCCTTGTCAGAGTCGACCTGGGATGGATTGGCGACGGTGGGGCAATTGTCGAACTGGTCCAGGTGTCCGTCATTATCGTCGTCGGTATCACAGTCGTTGCCAAAGCTGTCGTCGTCGGAGTTCTTCTGTCCGGGATTCGCCAGGAAGTGGCAGTTGTCATCAACATCTGGAATGCCATCGTTATCGTCGTCGTCATCGCAGGCATCACCGGTGCCGTCAGTGTCGTTATCCTCCTGGAAAGGGTTGTCCGTTGTCGGGCAGTTGTCGTCGTCATCCAGGGCTCCGTCGTTGTCATCGTCGGTGTCGCAGGCATCGCCGGTGGCGTCGTCGTCATTGTCCTTTTGCGTCGGGTTGAAGATAAACTTGCAGTTGTCGACGATGTTGAGCTTGCCGTCGTTATCAATATCCTCGTCGCAGACATCACCGAGGCCGTCTTCGTCGGTATCCTTCTGGTCCTCATTGAAGATCTCGGGGCAGTTGTCATCCTGGTCGCTGAGCAGGTCTCCATCCAGGTCTTGGTCACAGGCATCTCCCAGCCCGTCCTTGTCAGTATCCGTCTGCAGCGGATTGAAGACGACCTTGCAGTTATCCGTGGCATCGGGAATGGCATCGTTGTCATCGTCCGGATCGCAGAGGTCTCCGAGGTTGTCGAAGTCGTTGTCCTTCTGATTCTGGTTCCACAGCCCAGGGCAGTTGTCCAGTACATTAGCGACGCCGTCGCCGTCCATGTCCGGGTCACACGCATCGCCAATCTTGTCGCCGTCGAGGTCTGCCTGATCCTTGTTGTAAGCGTATTGACAGTTGTCTGCCCCATCCAGTTTGCCGTCGTTGTCATCGTCGAGATCGCAGAGATCGCCCCATTGGTCGCCATCCTCGTTGCCCTGCTCCGGGTTGGGTAGGAGTGGACAGTTGTCCTGCTCGTCTTCGATGCCGTCACTATCGTCATCCGGGTCGCAGGCATCCCCCTGTCCGTCTTCGTCGGAGTCCAGCTGGTCCGGGTTCTTCGCTGCCGGACAGTTGTCGATCAAGTTGGGGACCCCGTCGTTGTCCAGGTCGTTTTCGCAGGCATCGCCCTTGCCGTCGCCGTCACTGTCCGCCTGGGTCGGGTTGGGCTGGTAGGGGCAGTTGTCTTCGTCGTCGTTCCAGCCGTCGCCATCGTCATCGTCGTCGCAGGCATCACCGGTGCCATCGTCATCGTGGGCGGCCTGCCCCGTATTGGCGATGAACTGGCAGTTATCCTCGGTATCGGTGACGCCATCGTTGTCGTCGTCGTTGTCGCAGGCGTCGCCCCAGGCATCATTGTCATTATTGAACTGCCCGGGGTTGGACATCAGCGGGCAGTTGTCGAGGAAGTCCGGCTTGCCGTCGTTGTCGTCATCGTCGTCACACGCATCGCCGGAGCCGTCGTCGTCAGAATCGGTCTGGTCCCCGTTCTTAGTGAGCTGGCAGTTGTCCTGAGCATCCGGAATGCCATCGTTGTCGTCGTCGGGGTCGCAGACGTCGCCCTCCCCATCCTTGTCGGTATCCGCCTGGACGGTGTTTTTGTGCAGCGGGCAGTTGTCAACTGTGTCCTGGACTCCGTCACCATCGTCGTCTTTGTCACACGCATCGCCATCGCCATCGATGTCTGAGTCAGCCTGGTCCGCATTGGCGACGAAGGGGCAGTTGTCGGTCTTGTCGTCAACGCCATCGTTGTCGTCATCGGGGTCGCAGGAATCCCCCAGACCGTCGCCATCGTCATCATCCTGGAGGGGGTTGACGAAGTTGGGACAGTTGTCCAGCGGGTCGACGATGCCGTCGTTGTCATCGTCGGGGTCACAGGCATCCCCCTTCTCGTCCAGGTCTCCGTCTTCCTGCTCCGGGTTGAAGTGGAGCGGGCAATTGTCGAAGTTGTCGGGAATGCCATCGTCATCATCATCGCTGTCGCATGCGTTGCCCGTTCCATCGCCATCGCCGTCCTTCTGGTCGGGGTTGGATACTGCCGGGCAGTTGTCAGCATCATTGCCCACTCCATCCCCATCCAGGTCCGGGTCACAGGCGTCGCCCAGGCCGTCGAAGTCAATGTCAGTCTGGAGCGGATTGATCACATAGACACAGTTGTCCCCGTCATTGAGCAGGAGGTCGCCATCGATGTCGTCGTCACAGGCATCGCCCTTGCCGTCGGCATCCTGGTCCTTCTGGGTCAGGTTGTGCACTAGCGGGCAGTTGTCTTCTTCGTCGAGGATGTTATCCCCGTCCTTGTCATTGGTGCAGGCATCGCCGAAACCGTCACCGTCGGTATCCTTCTGGTCGGGATTAAAAGTCGTGGCGCAGTTGTCCGCAGGGTCCATGACGCCGTCGTTGTCGTCATCTTCGTCGCAGGCATCCCCCAGGGGGTCGGTATCTGCATTCGCCTGGTTTGGATTGGCCACCGTGGGGCAGTTGTCTTCGAGGTCGGGGATGCCGTCGTTGTCATCGTCGTCGTCACAGGCGTCGCCCTTGTCATCCTTGTCTGCATTGGCCTGGTCCGGGTTCTTGATGAAGATGCAGTTGTCGGCAACATCGGGGATGCCGTCGTTGTCGTCGTCTTCATCACAGACATCGCCGCTGCCATCCTCGTCGTGGTCCTTCTGGCCGGGGTTGGGCACGGTGGGGCAGTTGTCGGCGAAGTCCAGGAGCGTATCGTCATCATCGTCATCGTCGATGCAGTCCGAGAGGCCGTCCTTGTCAGTATCCAGGAGTCCTTCGTCCACCTGACCATTGCAGTCATTGTCCTTACCGTCACAATCTTCCACATGGCCCGGATGGACGTCCTTGTCGAAGGGGTCGCAATCGGCGTCATCTACCACCTGGTCGTTGTCATCATCAGGGTCACAGAGATCGCCGATGAGATCGGAGTCGTTGTCATCCTGCTCGGGGTTCGAAAGTGTGGGGCAGTTGTCCGAGTCGTCGGGGAGGCCGTCGTTATCGTCATCGTCGTCGACGCAATTGGCGATTCCGTCCTCGTCGCTATCGAGGGAGCCTTCGTCGACTTTGCCATCGCAGTTGTTGTCCTGGCCGTCGCAGATCTCCTGGGCGGGCTCCGGTGCCGTACAGACCCACTCTCCGTCTTCGCAGATCTCGGGACCCACGCAGGTGCCGACCTCGGAGGTAACTTCGCACTCCTGGTTGGCAATACCATCGTCGACCAGACCGTTGCAGTCATCGTCGGCAAGGTTGCAGGCTTCAGCCAGAGGGTCAGGGGCATCGCAGGCGGTGAGCCCCTCGTCCCCACAGTAGCGTTGCCCGAAACACTTACCCGCGTCGTTCTCCACATAACACTGGGTGCCGAGTCCCAGTTCGATGTACTTGGGGGTGCACTCACAGCTCTGAGATGCAGGGACGCACTGCTGCTTGGCCGCCCCGGATTCCACGGTGATATCGGTGCAGAGATAGCCTTCCGGGCAATCGATTCCTTCCTTGCCATTGCAGGTGCCGCCGCAGAAGCGACCGTCGCCACCAAATTCCACACAGTAGTTGCCAGACTCCAGGGCTTGCCCGCAATCCGAATCATCGGTGCAGGGGCGACAGAGATTGGCGTGGTAGGGGAGGCACATGTAGACCTGGTCGGGTCCGCCCTGAACTTCCATGCAGCCCCAGCCGACAGGACATTCTTCAATGCAGCCGATGGTGCAAACATCGCCTTGGGAGGTTTCCACGCACCAGTTGCTGGTACAATCGTCGTTGGCCTCGCAAGGGCAGCCGAAGCCACCCTCTTCAGCGCAGAAGACCCACTGCTCGAAGGCGCCGCCCTCGGGCAGCTCGAGTTGATTCAGGTCGTCATTGTTGCCAGAGCCATCAGAGTTGATGATGACCTCAAAGATGGTGAGTTCTCCGGAAGCATGGTCAGCCGGTCCTTGTGCACGACCCCGGTGCCGTTGGTGCAGCCGATGGTCAGGGCCAGAACTGTCAGGACGATTCGGGACGCAATTTCATGCGGGAAGTGATTGGCCATGGTGGCAAAACCTCGCGGTGATAACGGCGTAACGTTGACCCACTGGCTTGAACATAACAGAAGGCCGTTGTGATACGCAATCACATGTGTGCGTGAAGGCGCGTTGCAATTGCCCGCAGCCGCGCGAGTGAGGCTGGTCAATTGGATGTCGGGGCTGTAGAATGCGTTGGGTAAACGCGGTGAATGGAGGTCGGACATGCGGCGCTGGTTGGGATTTGCTGAACGAAGTGGTTGGGTGTTGCTGCTGGCAGCAGTCGTCTGGGCTTGTGGCAGCGGTGACTCGAAGAGCAGCGACGGGCCGGCGGAAGTGGCGACGGCGGACCAGCAGGGGGATGTGGGAGGCGATGTTGTCGGCAGTGATTCGCCCTGCGTGCCCTCTTGCGCCGGTAAGGAATGTGGCGGCGACGGCTGTGGCGGGAGCTGCGGGCTCTGCTGCGGGGATGTGCTTTGCGTGGCCGGTCAGTGTGACTGCGTGCCCTCTTGCGCCGGCAAGGAGTGCGGCCCGGATGGTTGCGGTGGCTTCTGCGCTGCGCCGGAGCCATGGGATTGCCAGGTACCCTTGCCCGATGATTCTGACCAGGGATGTGCTGTGGGATTGCTCTGCGACCCAGCGACTTACACCTGCCTTGACTGCCTGCCGGCCTGCGAGGACCTGCAATGTGGTGACGACGGCTGTGGTGGCAGTTGCGGTGATTGCCCGTGCGTTGGCGAAGGCTGTTGCGCTGGAGCTGTGGAATGTGGTCCCGACTCCCTGTGTATCGTGCCCCCGCTGGAGGATTGCGCCGCGGTTGCCGCATGTGTTGGTGCGGAGCCGGTGGAGGATTGTACTCAGGAGTGCGAAACGGCAGCTGACTTGACGTCCTGGGAAACCTACTGGGACCTTGCTGATTGCTACACGGAATGTGGTTCGCAGGACTGGCCACCGGATCCCGACGGATGCGGCGTGACCTGCTTTGACCTGCAGATCCAGTGCTACAAAGGTGATGCCACCTGCGGCGATATTCTGGCCTGCATGGGCGCCTGCGAAGATGTTTCGTGTTACGCCGAGTGTCCCACCAAGGGCACGGCGGAGGCCCAGACCAAATGGGCCGGACTGGTCCAGTGTCTGGTGGAGGCATGCCCAGGCGATTCCCCTGCTGACTGCCCGCAGACGGCCCTGGAAGGGGCCTGTCTCGAGGCCCTGAATACCTGCCAGGAGTAGTTCCTGACTCCGCTGCCCTCGCCGCCCCCCCAACATTCGCGTGTGCACCCGTTTTTTGACCCCCGAAAGGTTTGTGCTTAGGATCGCCGCACGGCAGAGACTAGACGCTGATGGGGGAATCACTGATGAAATGGACGGTAGCTCCAATAGTTCTAAACATCCTGCTGGTTCTGAGCCTGACGGCATGCGGTGGAGACGAAGGCGAGACCATCATCCCGTCCTGTGCGGAAGGTTCTTCTCAGCCCTGTGTCTCGGAGTGCTCAACGGTGGGCCAACAGCAGTGCGACGCTGATGGCAACTGGGGCGCGTGCGTGCCGCCGGCGGAGGAGTGCAATGGCAAGGATGATGATTGCGACGGAGAGGCCGACGAAGGCCGCTCTTGCGCCGCGCGCCCCCAGAAGGACTGCGAACCAGGTAAGACCAGCGCTTGCATAGTCGATGAAGAATGTGATTCCTTGGGGACGCGGAAATGCGATTCCTCCGGCAACTGGGCCGAATGCCAGCCCCGGCCCGAGGTCTGTAATGACGATGGTCCCAAAGACGACGACTGTGACGGTGAGGTGGACGAAGGCTTGTCCTGCGATACCGGCGATCTCTGCGAGGAAGCCGGCAAGACGCAGCCGTGCCTGATCAAGGGCTGCAAGCTCGTGGGCAGCCAGACCTGCGTTGGCGCTAGCTGGAGTGTCTGCGCCGGCCAGGAAGGCTGCAACGGTGTAGATGACGACTGCGATGGAGATATCGACGAGAACCTTGAACAGAACTGTTCCACTGATTGTGGCAACGGCACCCAGGTTTGCCTCAAGGGGTCCTGGACCACCTGCTCGGCCCCCTTTCCCAAGGCCGAGGAGTGCAACGGCAAGGATGACGACTGCGACGGTTTCGTCGACGAAGGGAACAGCGGCGGCGCCCTGACTCAGTCCTGCGAGAATTGCGGGACCGGCTACCAGGAGTGCGCCAATGGCATGTGGGGGGCCTGTTCGGCTCAGCCCCAGACCGAAGTCTGTGACGGTCTCGACAATGACTGCAACAACAAAGTGGACGACGTCCCCGGCGGCTGCGGATGCCAGAACGGCGAAGAGAAGTACTGTGGCACCGATCAGGGGGAATGCAATCCTGGTACGCAGAAGTGTGTTGGCGGTGTCTGGAAGGCCTGCGGCGGCGATGAGTATCAGGGGCCCGCCGCCAAGGAGTTGTGCAATGGTCTTGACGACAACTGTAATGGCCTGGTGGACGAAGGCAATCCCGAAGGAGGGATGGCCTGCGGTACGCCCAACAAGGGCCAGGGCGGCATCTACGAACTCCCCTGTCAGATCGGCGTCATGAATTGCGTCAAGGGACAACTCCAGTGCGTGGGTGGAATCAACCCCACTCCGGAGATCTGCGACCTGGTAGACAATGACTGTGACGGTCTCGAAGATAACGATATCCAACCGGACCAGTACGAAGACAACGGTACCTGCTCGCAAGCTGCGGACCTGGGTACGGTGCTGGAAAACGCGGGCATCTTGTCCTTCCAGGGAACCCTCTTCCCTAATCACGATGTGGACTGGTATGTGGTGGTGGGTGCGGAACTGACCGACTTCTGCCTCTTCGGCAACGAAGGCCCCTATACCATGGAAGTGACCCTCACGGACCTCCCGCCTGGCACCGATTATGATCTCTGTGTCTGGAGCGAAGACGAGATCGAGGGCTGCGGCGACCTGTCAGATACGGGGCCCTGCGAAGAGCTGGACATCTGGCGCACCGGCCAGACGCCGGAGAACTACACCTATACCTGGGATGGGGCTTGCGGTGATTCGGATGACCGGGTTTTCTACGTCAAGGTCGTCAACTACTTCGACGATGCGCCTTACGACTGCGCTCCCTACACGCTGGAGGCAGAAATTACCGCGCCGTAGGCGGGCCTCAGCCTACTTGAATTCAACCTTGATGATATCGTACTCACGCATCCCGCCGGGGGCCTCGAACTCCACGAAGTCGCCTTCCCGCTTTCCGATGATGGCCCGGGCCAGAGGGGAGGTGTAGGAGATCCTGCCGGCTTTCGGGTCGGCCTCTTCAGAGCCGACGATCTGGTAGGTGACCTGCTCCTCGTTTTCAAGGTCTTCCAGCAGCACAGTGGCCCCGAACATGACCTTGTCGCCGGACAACTTTGTAGGGTCGATGACCTCGGCGCGTGAGAGCTTGTCCTTAATCTCCCGCGTCTGGGCATCAATCATACTCTGCCGCTCCTTGGCCGCATGATATTCGGCGTTTTCGGAGAGGTCGCCGTGGGCTCTGGCAACTTCAATGTCGCTAATGTTCTGTGGCCTTTCGACTGTCATGAGGTGCTTGAGCTGGGCTCGCAGCAGTATTTCGCCCGAAACCGTCATGGGTATCTTCTGCATCTACTCAATCCTCGCTTGATTAGTGCCGGCGTTGGATGACGCCAGTATCATCGACAAAATAAGCTTCTGGTAGCTTGTCAGAAAGCTGCTTCTTGTACTTCTTCACGTTCCAGCGATTCTCAATGAGCGTGTCCATGATGTAGGTCTTGACCCTGCCAGTCTCCTCATCGTCGATGAGCCGCTCCAGGATGGCATCAACCGCTTCCTGGTGCTGGGCGAAGGTAGTGAGGCCGTCAACTGACAGAAACCGAACTTCTTCAGAGTCATCTTTGGCGAGTTTAATTAGCCTGGCCAGGACCGCCGGCTGGTCGTAGTCCCGGAAGCACGAAACGATGTTGGTCATCCGCTCCATACTCCGGTCAAAACGGTCGGTGATACCGTCGAGGGCCTCGAGCAACGTCTCAACCGCAATCTCCTCCCCGCCGATTTCAGTCAGGGCCCGCAGTGGCCAATAAATGTTGATCTCCGTGTCGATGAACCGCCTCAAGACCGGGATAACTGCCGGTCCTTTGGATTTGATGACTTCATACACCAGCTCCTTCTCATCCTCATCGACGATGGAGCCGTCAGTGACGTACTTGAAGCGGCCCAGGAGCGCCGTCAAAGCGGCGTCCGAGCCGATTTCCGAGAGAAGTGCCATGACCCGCTTGCGCTCGTTGGTCTGCACGTACTTGTTCATCAGTTTGGCCTGCAGCTTCAGGACCTGCTTGTCCTCTTTGGCTGTGCCCCCCTCTCCGTCGTCTTTCCCACCGCCGAAGAGTTTTCCGAAAAATCCCATGGCTATTCCTCACTGGTCATCATGAAGCGCAGCGAACATATCATCCATCACTCTGGGATGCAAGCTGCCGGCGCCTCGTGACGCACTGCGTGACGAGGGTATGCC
>ERZ890953.887-NODE-887-length-16186-cov-5.674788_pt1 | contig 16186 bp, 17 predicted proteins | sample MGYA00521264_ERZ890953 | MGnify/ENA primary metagenome ERZ890953 (study PRJEB32303, sample SAMEA104408629) | aquatic metagenome | biome: Brackish water; feature: Chemocline; material: water | place: Baltic Sea | collected 2014-10-26T21:54:00 | depth 200 m ...
TGAAAATGGATATACAAAAGAAGAGATGAAAATGGTAAATGAAACAAGTAAAATCATGCATAAGAATATCGCATTAAGTGCAACTTGTGTTCGAGTGCCCACTCTTCGTGGTCATGCAGAAGCGCTTACACTTACATTTGATAGTGAAGTTGAAGCGAATGAAGTAAGAGAATTACTCAGGAAAGCTCCAAATATAGTTATCCTTGATAAACCTGAAGAAGCACTTTATCCTATGCCTGCAACTTGTGTTGATATGAATGAAACTTTTGTTGGTCGTATTCGAAATGACAACTTCTCTAAAAATATGATTCACATGTTTATAGTTGCTGATAACTTAAGAGTTGGTGCAGCTACAAATGCAGTAAGAATTGCTCAAAAATGGGTAGAGATGGAGGGTGAAAAATAAATGTTAGAAAAATTATTTGAAAGTGGGCTTTGGAATACACGTTTTATGGTTCTACTAGCTGTTTTCTTTGGTCTTATAGGGGCAGTTATACTTTTTATTGTAGCTTCCTTTGATGTATATGATACAGCTAAATTTACACTTTCTACATATTTAAATCATGCACACCCACATAACTTTCATGAAGATGTTGTTGGTGGAATTATCGGTGCAGTTGATTTATATCTTATTGGTGTAGTTATGATTCTTTTTTCTTTTGGTCTTTATGAACTATTTATATCAGATATAGATGCTGCAAAAGATGATGAAAAAGAGAATAAAATTCTTGCTATTCACTCTCTGGATCAACTTAAAGATAAAATATCAAAAGTTATTGTTATGGTACTTGTTGTTGGATTTTTTCAAAAAGTTGGGCATACTGAGTACAATGGTGCTTTAGAAATGCTTTATTTTGCACTTTCTATAACTGCTGTAGCTGTTGGTTTGTTTTTTCTTGGTAAAGTTGGACATCATAATCATTAATTAAGGACTAGAATGAAAAAAATATTTGTAGATGCATGTTTAGGTAAGGAGACACCATACACTCCTGTATGGATGATGAGGCAGGCTGGACGTTATTTACCGGAGTATATGGCAGTTCGTGCTGAAGCTGGTAATTTTTTAAACCTTTGTCACAATCCAAAAAAAGCTTGCGAGGTAACTCTACAACCTGTTGATATTGTTGGTGTTGATGCAGCTATATTATTTAGTGATATTTTAGTCATTCCAGATGAGATGGGAATGGATTTATCATTTATAAAAGGTGAAGGTCCTAAATTTTCTGATCCTATTACTTGCGAAGCAGACATAGACAGACTCATTGGTGGGGATGAAGCTGCTAGTAAGTTGACTTATGTATTTGATACAATCAAGCTTATCAAAGAAGAATTAGCGGAAGATAAAGCACTTATAGGTTTTACAGGTGCTCCATGGACACTTGCTACTTATATGATAGAAGGGCAAGGAACTAAAACTTACAACATTTGTAAAAAAATGATGTATTCAAACCCTGCACTTTTACATAAGATACTTGCTAAAGTAACAGAAGTTGTAAAATTATATATGGAAAAACAGATAGAAGCTGGTATAGATGTTGTACAAATTTTTGACTCTTGGGCAGCGGCAATTGAGCCAGAAAATTATGATGAATTTTCTTGGAAATATATGGTTGAGATTGCTGATTACTTAAAATCAAAATATCCTGAAGTACCTATTATTATGTTTCCAAAAGGAATCCCTGCATTTTTAGATAAAGTTTATGGTAACTTTGATGTCTTTGGTGTTGATTGGTCTACTCCTATGAGTCTTGCAAAAGAGAAATTAGGTGACAAATATGTTCTTCAAGGCAACATGGAACCGTGCCGTCTTTACTCAAAAGAGATGACAACTGCATCTGTAGAAGAGATTCAAAAAGTAATGGGTGGGAAACGTCATATCTTTAATCTAGGTCATGGAATTCTTCCTGATGTTCCAGTTGAAAATGCAAAGCACTTTGTGAGTGAGTGTCAGAGAGTAAGTGGAAAAAAATAAGATAATCTTCGGACCTATAAACTCTCGCCGTTTTGGCATGAGTTTAGGCATCGACCTCTCTCCATCTTTAAAGCAATGTAACTTTGATTGTCTCTATTGTGAGCTTGCTCCAAGTGCTACAATAGACTCTCAAACTCAAACTATTTCTGTTAAAAATATTATAGATGAACTCACAAAACATCTACATGATAATATTGATGTCATTACACTTACTGCAAATGGAGAACCTACTCTTTACCCCAAGCTAGATGAACTTATCAATGAAATAAACAAAATTAAAGGTGATACGCAAACACTCATACTTACAAATAGTGCTACACTTGTAAATAATGATGTTTTCAACTCTCTACTTAAACTTGACCAAGTAAAACTTTCGTTAGATGCCATAAGTTCTGATATTTTTAAAAAAATAGATAGACCACATAAAGATATAGTAATTTCACAAGTTGTTCAAAAAGTCATTGAATTTAGTAAAATTTATAATGGAAAATTATTTATAGAGATACTTTTTGTTCATGAGCTCAATGATACAAAAGAGGAAATCAAAAAGCTCAATGATGTCCTTCTTGAGCTCAACTGTACCAGAATTGACTTAGGAACTATTGACAGACCACCTGCCTATCCTGTGATGGGAATTAGCTATAAAGAACTACATGATATTTCTTTAATGTTTGACCAAAATTTACCTATTCATATTGCATCTAGAATTCATGCCGAACCAAATAATAAACATTACAGTGATGAAGATATAATAAATACACTAGACAAACGACCACTCACTTTTGATGATATTAATTTACTATTTGATGAAGAGAGTAAAAATCGATTAAATACTTTAATAATTGATGGTAAAATCGTTAAAAAAGTCGTATCAAACTTAGAATTTCTCATTCTACATGATAATTTAAAAAGAAAACGAAAAAAGAGCTGAAAAACACTTGACTTTTTAGAAGTCATGAAGTATAATTTCGGCTCAATTAAACATTCCGGATTAGCTCAGCGGTAGAGTAGGTGACTGTTAATCACTTGGTCACTGGTTCGAATCCAGTATCCGGAGCCATACTGCAAACCCCTTATTCTTTGGTATTTATAGCACTTTTTATTTTAACATTAAGCTTTCTAAAAATAAGCAAAGTCCGTCACAAGTCCGTACAATAATAATAATTTTGATAAGATTTGAAAAAGATTTTTTTCTTTAAAAGATTTTTTTGAGTCCGTAAAAGTCCGACTTAGCAGAATTGAATTAGATGTAGTTATTAATTTTTGAAGATATAGAGACGTATATTGCTCTATATCTTTTATACTTGCAGTATTTTGTTTACTATAATCACAACCAACCTTTTAAAAACAATGCTGATTCTAAATCCATGCCACTTATCTCTTTAATTTGTGATCCAGAATTCACATTAATATATTTAGTTGAACTGTTGTTCCACATCCTCATTTTTGTGTCTCGTCCATCAACAAAAATTCTATTGTCTTGATGAATATTCACTCTCTTACCTCTTATATTAAAACTTTGCATTACTTGTTCCTTTTTGTGTTTTTATTCCATCTTTATGGTGTCTTAATATTGCTATACTCAAATCATCTGAAGATTTAATTGCAAATACATTTTTTAAATTTTCATCTAATGCAGATGAGACTTCTTCTTCCGTGCCATGGTCTAACCATTGAATTATCTCTTTTGTGATTGGGGCAAGAGATTTAGTTTTATAATTATAAAGAGATTCTTCTACCCCATCAGACATTAATACTAAACCATTTAGTTTATTTATTTCTCCCCTATAAATGCGAATATCATTTGCGTCCATAGTGGTTGTAAAATAAGTATAGTTTGATAGTTCTCCATTTTTTGGTTCTGATAATACTGATAACTCATCAGTCTCATCTAGTATACCAATGACACCATCTCCTATATGAAATATAATGTACTCACCATAATACACAGCAATAAAAAGTAAAGTTGAAGATAAGTCCTGAACATCAATTTTTTTCATTTCTGCAATACGTATTAAGGCTAAATGGATTCTTTTTAAAAATATTTCATTTGAAAACTCTCCATCTTCTTTATACTTTTGAAATGTGATCTGCATATACATTGCTAAAAAACGTAGTATTAAACTCGATCCTACATCACTATGTTTTGCACTACCAGCACCATCTGCTAATCCAAGAAAGAGATAGTTATCCTCTTGTTTTACTAAAATAGAATCTTGACAAGGCGTATCACTGATTTTATGTGATACCCCTTGCTGTGTCGCATAGGCAGTTGATAGGTTCATTTTATTAATACAATTTGAATTTACTATCAAGTTCTGCATTGTTTTTTACCTCTTCTCCTGGTGCTGCTTGGCTCGCTTTTGAGAGTGAATCTGACACCCATACAAGAAGTTCTTTTAAATCATCGTGGGTAGGAGACTTTACAACTTTTCCGTTTGGATTGAAACGTTTTAACTCTTTCATATTAGCATTATCTCCTACACCAATACCAAGGAATTTTAGCTTCTCTTTTGCAATTAAATCTGTACTTCTTTGTACAGCATCTGTAATGTCATCAGATGGTTCACCGTCTGTTATAAGTACTGCAAGTGGTACTTTTGTAATAACTCCATCTCTCTTGTATTCTTCTCTTTTTGAGTGAATAGAATCAAAACAAAAATTGACAGCTTTTCCCATATTCGTCATGTTTTCTACTTCAAGGTTTTGCTCAAAGTAAATATCATCTACAAATGAGTAATCATGAATGACTTTCACATCATCACTAAATGTCAGAATTAATAGTTCAACGCAATATCTTGCATAATCATCATCAGCGAGTGCTTCAAGAAATGTTTGAACTGCGTCCATTAGCTCTTGTAATGCAGCTCCTTTCATGCTCCAGCTAATATCCAGCATTAATACTACGATAATTTTAGTAGTATTATCTACTGTATCATCTAACTTAATTGTAAATGGTTTATCTAAATCTAATGTTGCCTTTGCCATATTTATCTTTTTCCTTTTTTATAATCTTGAGTATTAGCCACTAGGGCACTTATGCTGTTTGCCTCCTTATCTTGGTTTGGACCCGAGTTAAATTTCTTTTATGCTCTTCAAGAGCTTTGGTAAGCTTGCTTAGTGAGGCTGGTTTTTGATATTTAAAAACTTCTTCAAAGTAATTTCGAAGTGAATCTGATAGATTTGCCCATGCGTCAACTAATTTATCTGGTACATTTGACTTATAAGGTTCACTTACATTAAATGAAAATTCATGTCGCCTTACTAATTCATCTTCAGTTGTGCGACCTTTCATAGCATAGGGATTACCACCAGAACTTAAGTTTTGAAAGATGATTACACTGAGTGCATAGATGTCATCAGATTGATTTTTTAAGTATTCTTTATGGGATTTATCAAAGTGTATGGGACGTGTATACATCATCATCCCAACCGTAGAAGCTTGCCTATTAACTTGATAGCTATCTATATCTATAAAATAGATTTTTTTAGATTCTTTGACTAAAATATTACGTGGATTGAAGTCTGCAACAATTATTTTTTGATCATGCAATCTTTTTAAAGTGTTTGCAATTGTAATTGATAAATCAAGTAAATCAATATACGTCCAATGAGGATAATATCTCTTTCTATTTGCTGGTATATGTAATGCTCCAAGCTCTTTTGTGTTGTATATTTGGTTCATTGTATAGCCAATGAAATTTTTGTTGCTGTCATATAGAAGTTTTTGAGGAAAAACTACCGAACTCATTTTTTTCATGCTTAGGAGCTTGAGTAGCTTCTCTTTTTTTTCATTTGTAGCCATTCCCTGATGAAATATCTTTGCTAATAAAGTACTTGAAATCTCATAAACTTTTCCCTCTCCACCAAAAGCAATTTGTTTCCCTAATGAATAGGAGAATCCTTTATCTGTATAAACCTTTGGTAAATTAGTTTTAGTCTGTTTTGGAGTATGTGCTTTTTCTTTCTTAGGTATTGAAACCTTTGGTGCTATTGGAGTTTGTGGTTTAATAGTTTTATTGGAGATTGGTGGTTTTTTTGGAGTTTGAGTATTTGTACTACTCTGTGATACAGGTCCTGTAGTTACTTGTCCAGAAAATATTTCAAATAATGCTACACCTAAATTAAATGCCCATCTAAATAGTGTGTAAATAACTGTCCAAATTGCTTTAAGGTTGTATAATAGTTCATGGCGTTCAAATGTTATAGCATTAATATACATGAAAACAATTGATATAGTTGTGTAAAGGTATAAAAGTACAAGTACTGTAATATATTTAGATGCTATTGAACTGTATGCAATATTTTGTATACTAAAAATATTTGTAATATCAGAAGCTAAAATACCATTGTTAAATGCAAGCATAAAACTTGTAAGGTTAACTATATGAAGTAGAATTAATTTCCACCATGCGTATCTATATAGAGTTCTTATCTTATATAAGGGAAGTATCCATATATAAATCCAATGTCCTAGTGCTTGATTTAGAAACTCATATGCATTCACTACATGTATATAGTGATAAAAATTGAGGATAAAGTTTTCCATTAGATAACTCCCTGTAGATTAATATATTCCACGTAATCAACAATGTTTTCAGTATTTTGAGGACGAAATTTAGTTTTAGTCGCATGTTTGAACTTAGAGTGTTTGAAGTAAGGTATTATCTTTTGGATGAATGGCTTTGAGCTCTGTAAGAAAACAAGCACTTCACCTCTCTTAAGTGTTCTTACATCAGAGGCTTGCATCACATCTTGTAAAACTGCACGACCTTGTACCAGTGTTTGTTTTTTACCAATCATGCTTGATATCTCTCTCGTGAGATTGTTTGAAGCACCACCAAAAAATACTTTGTTTGCAATGCCACCCTCAAGTATTACTTCGCTCGCTGCTTGACCATATAAATTTTTTATTTGATTTACTGACTGTATTGCAAGTACAGCACTTACCCTATAGCCTCTCGTTACGACAAGATATTTATCGATGTCATGGATTTTAAAAGATCCAATTTCATCCATGAACATATAGACACTGTTCTCATATTTTTTAGGCATTTCATCAATAATTCCGTTATACATCATTGAGCTAATAAAACTCGATACTAAAAAGCTATACTGTGATGATTGTTGCACAGGGATAGACAAAAAGAGAGCAATTTTCTCAGTTCGCATACGTTTAAAATCAAATGACGGACTTGCCATAATGCGTTTAAGGGAGTCGTTATTTGCAATAGGAGCTAAAGCCATACTGGCTGTGGCAAGGATTGATAGGAGTACTGCGTCCTCATATGACTTGATTTGACGATATTCCATAATTAAATCTGCATTGCCATACTTCATAACTAGCTTATCAATTTCATAATTTGATTGATTGGCAAAGTTATTTAATAGGTACTTAACGTTAGGAAGGTTAATAAATTGTTTATCGCCTATGGCTATTAGCAAGTTAGAAATCAGACTTAAAAGTGCAATCGCACTTTCTTCCCAAAACCTTGAGCTAGAATCGCTAGAAGAATTTGTTGATGACATTAATAAAGAACGCATTATATACTCTACATCTGCAGTATTTTGTACGAACTCTAATACATTGAAACCTGTAGATGAAATAAGGTCGTTTGGATCAAGTTTTATGACGTTATATCCACGTCTTTGAAGGTAGCCTCCAACTAAATCAAGGATTTCTCCCTTAGGATCAAGCACAAACATACTATTTCTTCTATGAGTAGCCTTATCGAGTATCATTGGTACAATAAATGAGGATGTTTTACCTCCACCTGTGGTAGCATGAACTAAAAGATTCATAAAGGAGTGTTCTTCATTTAAACGAAGGTTATTTTTGGAATCAATTAGAAGGCCTTTGTTCCATCGGCTCAGTAGTTTTCCTCTGTCACGACTTCCAAGGAAGCCTTCTAGATGGAATACTCCATATACAGAACCTAGAATGTATTTAAAAGGGTAAAAGATCCCCTTAAAAATACTTAGGATAAGTGCTTGTTCACTTGCTTGTGATAGGCCTAAAAACCTTTTGAAAAAATTTATTAACACAACGTACATGATAATTGCAAATAAAATTAATGCGAATAATTGTCCCATAATATATCTCCTTTATCCGAATTTTAAAAAAGAGAAGAAATCTAGGAACATGCTGTCCCCTAAAGAGTTCTCTTCAGCTTTCTTCTTAGTCTTATATTTTGGTCTTGATGCAAGCTGTTTATTTTGTTGCTTTAATTTAGACACCTCTTGATTTTTTCTCGCGAGTTCATTTTTTAATTTATCGTCTGCCATCTTTCCTTCCTTTCTTGGTTTGAAGCTCTTTAGCTATTGGGTACTCTTTCTTTGGCCTAGGTATTGGTTTTACATTTTCTTTTGCTTGTTTGATTTGTTTTGTTAGTTTTTTCTCATATGCTAGGTATTTGTCTCGTAATCCTTTCTCTAGCGTTTCTAAGCGATAATTTCTCTTTTTTGATGTATCTCTTAGACCTATTGTTTTAGCCCCACGTTTGTAAACTATGAGGTTTTTACTTTTAAGGTAGGATTGGAACTCTTTTTTAGTTGTCTTTGTGAGAGCGTGTTTAAAAGTAGATGTGAGCTTTTGTTTGTCTGTAATCGCTTTGCGTAAAAATCTCATTTTACCTTCAGCATTGTTGATTCTCTTTTCTAGCCTTTGTTTAGAATAATGGTTTGTTTTTGGAAGATTTTTGAAGTTAGAGTTTCTAAATTCTTCTAATGTTATTTGAGATTTTTTAAATTCTTTTCTTGAGACTCTGTGACGTTGAGTTCCAAATAAAGAATTTGAGGAGAATAAACAGTGTGCATGGGTATGCTTAGTATCAGCATGTATTGCAATAACAGCTAGATGATCCTTAAAGCCTCTTAATTTAATATGTTCATCTACTAAGCTTTTTAAAGCTTGTATCTGTTCATCTTTTGAGATGTTTTCTGCAATAGGCATACTGAGTGTTTCGCTAAAGCCAACATTACTACCTCTTGCACCTTCTAAATATTTTGCATTTTGGATGAATTCGTTTTCTAGTCCATCAACGTCGTCATGATACGAGAAAGTATTTCTTGTATAAACGAGAGCATCATCTTTACTGATATACTTGAGTCTGGCTCCCATACTTGATGTGCTTTTGATTCCTTTAGATTGGATTATCATTTTGAAGCCTTTAGGTTTTTAACCAACTTAACTACAGTTTCATGATATGAATTTAAGTATTCAAGAATTTTTTCAATTGGAAAGGCATTAGAATTTCCACCTAATTTTGCATTGATTTTTTGTAGTGTTAGTGAAAGTTGAATTTGATTTAGCGTAAACTCTTTGATTATTAATCTTTGTTCCGATGTCAAGAAAATAACATCTACCTTGTTGAAAGATGCAAGAGCACTTTGCTTTAAAAGCGTGTTTACAGTTAAATCTAATGATTCACTTTGCAATTGTAATTTTGAGTAAAACTGTGGACTAATACTTATAGTGACTTTTATATTATTAGCTGATTTACTCATTATAAAAGCCTTGTGACTCTAACGTTTCGTGAGTTGCTAATAAGAAGTCAACTAATGAAGAAACAGGATAATAAACTGAATTATTCGCATGCTTTATAAACGCTGGTCCTTGTGAATTAGCTCTGTCCCTATCAAGTGAAGGAATGCTACGATTTAAAACTCTTGATGCTTGGGACTTACTTAATGTGTATGTTCCATACTTATTTATGATAGAATTTGTTAATATTTCTCTATCTGATAGGTTTATGTCATTTGATTTCATCATATCTCCTAATATTGATATGATGAAAGTATCTCATTAAAAAAAAAGTTTACTACTCTAGAACTCTTCTAGATATTAGTAAAACTCAAGTATCTTTAGTCACTAAAAGCACTGTATTTAATGGAGTTGTTTAGTTTCTATTTTTTTTCTAGGTATATTTTTGTAAATTTGATAATATTGTAGTATGTTAAGTGATTATGAAAAAATTGACTTCTTAAGAGCGAATAAATATTTTGAAACAGAAATAATATCTGATGTAATAAAGTATATAAAATTTCAATGTATGAAGTATCTAGTACAAGATTGGAAGATTGAATTAGAAGGTTATACTTTTGATGAATATTTACAACCTTGGATTGATTATGGGTTTAAAGATAGTGATTTTATAAATTTTTTAGAAGAACAATCTTTTGATGAGAAAAGTTATATCGATTATAAAAATATATATCAACAAATAGCAAGTTTTTTAAATCAAAAAATTGCCAAGCCAAAAGATACAAAGCCAACTTATTTTTTTACAAGTACTTCAAAAATAAAATTTAAGCATACTGCATATAATTTAATTAAACAATCAATTGTAGACCTTACAGAAATTAATTTCGAAGCATTAAACACTCAAAGTCTAGATGAATTTGAACTACTTTTAAATCAAAAAAAATGTATGGTACCAGAAGTCTTTGAGCAATTCAAGTTAAAACAGTACTTAAATATATATGATGATTCAGATCAAGTTATGGGAAGTGAGGATTTTGAAAAATATTTAGAACTTCCTGCTTTTATTAATCATGAAGTGTTAAATAAGGGAAAACTTCTTAAATCATTATTCATAGAAGGAATAAGTGGTTCAGGAAAAACAACACTTGCACAACGGATTGCATATGAAGTCTCTCCAGTAAATAGTTTTTATTTAGACTTGTCAGATGAATATACTATCTCTATAGTAAATAAAAATCAAAAAAGTATTTATGAGTTTATCAATGCTGTGAAACATGCAGAAGGGACGATAGTATTAGATAATATTCAATCATCTGATATTTCAAAAAGCTTATCCAAGTCTTTTTTGATTGAAAGCTATAACATTCATTTTCAAGTCATTTTAGTAGCTCAATACAGTAGAAATACAGATCAAAAGGTAATAATTAGTTTTGCTGACAAATATTTTGAAAAAGAAAAATATTCAGAACTGAAAAATAGCATTCATTTTCTTGAGTTTTCTGATGAAGAAGAGTTAATAGATATTAGGTATTCAATGATAAAGAACCTCCTTACATACTATTCAAAAAAAGGTTGCTTTAGCAAGAAAATTTCTCATGAACAAATCATGGAAATTGAAAGAATGTTTGGAGCACTGTTAATATATTTAAAATATTCTTTTGAAGATTCACTAAATATCAATAAACTAGACATAAATAGTTCCAAGTTACAAATAATTAAAAAGTATAACAGTTTTATTGATTTATCTAATTGTAAAGAATTTAAATTTTTGATTACTTTAATAGCATCTAATAATGGAGATGTATCTTTTGTTAAAAGTACATACAAAACTTTTTTCATTGATGAATCAATTTTGATTGAAACATTAGTAAAAAACAAGTTAATATATTTTGTCGAACATACAAGTGAATATAGATTATCTTTCCCCCATAAACTTATTGCAAAAACTCTTCTTCATGCAATAGTAACAAAGGAACGAATTAACAAAGAAAAACTATTTTACGATACCACAATTTATCTATTAAACATGAATGGAAGAATTTTATACTCAATGATTCTTGCATATATAAAATCTGATATATATGAAATTCAATATTTAATTGTTATTCTTGACACAATATTTGAAAATCTTCAATCAAGAAGAAGAATTATTCAAACACCATCATTTTTTCATAATTTACTTGAATTTTCTAATAGGCAAGAACTTGATATATTTGCTGAATATCTAGAAGAAAAGGCAGAGTCTTTTTCTCTTATTACTTAGGGTTCTTAGGGACAGCGTCCCTGAGCAAGTTGCACTAGGTATACAATAGTCGACTTTAGGAGAATATTGTAACTCTGTGCAAACTTGCCTTTTATTTTTTCTCATTTTTTACTTTTTTGATTTCATCTTTCATTATTCCAATTCAGTCTACTTCTGTAAATATTTATGTGACTACTATTGTGAATTTTATACATAAAAAAATGAAAGGCTATCTGCCTTCCATATCTAATTGATTATAAATGTTGTATGCTATATGCTCATAAGCTAGCCATGCGTAATAATTTTTTAAATCACTATCTATAGGTTCATTTGATAGAATTCATTCTTCTTGAAGCTCTAGACGAATGTCTTCAATTTCATTGTAGAATGTATCATAGAATTTATGTGTATCTGCATAATAGATCATTGAAGAAACTGTTCCTCATTGGCATCCATGTTGTAGTACATCTTCAAAGAATACTTTTGGGTCATCATATCAATAATCTAAAGCGTCATTGATTACAGCTTCTGTAATAGTTCCTTGATTTTCATCAAGTAATTTTTCTAATTTTGCTCTCATAGTATAAAAGTCATAAATATAAAATATATAGGTAGTTGTATTTAAATAGTATAAAAAATCAACATCCTACACCTCCCACGAGGGGATGTTGATTTTTTTTACTTTTAAATACTTTTATATATTTATATTTATACGTTTATATCTATAAAATTCGAAAAATACTTGTGTGAAAATTAAGGCTATGGAAGTGCTGTAATTAATGTGCTTTAGATTTTTATACTGTAGAGTGTTTTCCTGTTTGATGAGCTTTGCATAGATTTGATTAATTGATTATAAGATAATTAACTATAAACAAGACAATTTAATATAAAGTATTATATACTCCTGTCAATTAATATAAATAAAGGTAAAAAAATGCAGATAATTATTTTTAATCAAAAAGGTGGAGTTGGCAAATCTATGCTCGCAACACAAATAGCATTATACTTTGATGCAACTATTATTGAGTTAGACCCATATGGAGTGCTTACTCAAACATTAGATGATGATAGAGTATATAAAGTTGCATTAAATGAAAATATTCCACACATTGCAAGTGGCGATGTTGTTTATGATTTTGGTGGTTTTGATGACATAAGATTAGATGCAGTCTCAAAAAATGCTGACTTGATTATCATTCCTTTTAATCCAACAATCAATGCACTTGGTACAACACTGGAGAGTTACAAAAGAGCTAAACAACAAAAGCTACCGATTTTATTTATTGTAAATGCGATTATTAAAGATCAAGATGCAACTGATGCTATAGACTATTTAAAAGAAACTACAAAAGATGACATAGAGTATTTTATCATTCCCCATACAAGAGCATTACAAACTTCTGAGAATGAAGGTCAAAGCATAATTGAACTCGCAAATACTTCTGGGCTTAAACGACATACCTATAGAAAAATAAGCTCGACTATGGTTGAGTTGATGAAGCTTATTAAAACTTATATTTAAGTACAGTTAAATATAATATAAAAAACTATAATTTACTATAAGGAATATATTATGGCAAAAGCAAAATTTGATAAACTAAGTTCAGAAAAAATCTCTGTAACTACGCATGCTGATTTACAGAATAAAAAGCCTGGCCGTCCATTAGGTTCAAAAGTGAAACAAGAACAAGCTAATGTATCGCTATCAGTAGCATTAACACCAACTCAAAAGCAACAATTAATAGATTATGCAGAAAAAGATGATAGAACAGCTGGGTATATAATCAAAAAGCTTCTGATTGAGAAAGGAATTATTGAATCCAATAAATAGTATTTATTTGCATATGTATGTAAAAAACATAACTTTCATCAATGTACCATCTATTCCCTCCTTTTTATAAACAGTTTTAAGAATATCACTTGTGATTTTTTCATCTTCAAACTTTTTTATTAATGATTGCTGTCCTTCTTTTGAAAGTGAGTTAAAATATTTTTTAGCTTCTTTTTGAGCTTTAGATACATGATTATTGTCTGCATTATGAAGTATATTCAGCCTAGCTGCACTTTTAGTATCTTCCAGTCAGTCTCAGTTAGTTTGTCTTTGTCACGCATTTCTTTCAGTATTGGATAATAAGGACTGTTCTTGTTTATTTGAGATAGCGGTATAATCATTTTTGAGTACAGTTATAGTATAAGCAGGTATATTTTTTACTACCTTTTGCGATATTTTATGTTTAATAATTCAAAGTGATTCTTTGATGTAAGGGATGGGGTATGTTTTTATAATCTTCTGAGCTTGTCTAAGTGAGAGTCAAAATTCCTTCACAAGCTTGTCTTGTAAATCAAGATTATGAAATACTTTCATTTCTTGCATAGGCTTTTTAGGTTTGGCAACTTCTTGGAAATGAAACTTTAGTGCAGTGACTTTTCTATTTAGTTTTTGATAACTCACTTCAACTTTGTACCCTCATATTGTTGTTAACTCTTTAAGTGCAGGTTTTATTACTCTTGTTGAGAGTCTTTTAAATTCACTATATTGATGCTTTTCAATACCCATGAGTTTTCTAAAGTCTTGAAGTGGAATTATAGGTGTTTGTCAAATGTTATGATAATCTATAAATATCTCATATAAGCATAATGAGTATTTTGAAGAAAACAGCTTCATGGTTGAAAGTTTTATTTTTGCATAGATGTTTGGTTGATGCAGTTTTTTTCTTAAAACTGGCGAAAAGCTATACGTGCATAATCACTCATGAAACTCCACAGATGAAAGTAAGGTGGTGGCAGACCATGCATCTTTATCTTTTCAAAGTATATTAAACTCTACTATTGTTGAAAGAAGCTCTTTAATAGCCTCTTTTAGATAAGACATATGTTTTGAATCAAATCAAACTATAGTTTTTAAATATTTTATATCAGTTGTAAAACTTTCTTGTTCTCACAAATTTACATAAGCAAATGCAATTAAAAAATTAAATATCTTTCTTTGAAGAAGTGATATTTTATTTGAGATAGCTACAACAGCAGAGTTTTTAATCAGGTTATCGTTGATTGAATTGTTCATAATTTTTTAAAGAACACTCCGTAAAAATATATTATAATAATGTACCTTCTGCGATAACATTATGTAAATTTGGAGTGTTCTATAATCAAGTATATTCACAAGACTACAAATTGCAAATATTATGGCTTGACAGCTTAGTATTTATTGTATAGATTAAAAAGTTTTTAGCCCATAAGCATAGTCTTTTCATCCCATAAAAGGTGACTTTACATTTAAAATAACCCCATAAACAGTAACCTTTAACTTTTTTAACCTCTTTGTTAAGCCAAGAATTCCGCCCCTAAAATATATTGAATTAAAATAACTATTAAATCGATAGTGATTTTATAAATAAAAATGAAAATAAAAATTATAAAATTCTTTGTAAATGCCTCATGGACTCAGCTAAACAACGCCTACACCAAGTTAAAATATATATAAAGAAGGATGAAGGATACAAGATGACATTTGAAGAAACAGTAGATTATTTATGTGCATTACTTAAAAATCATAAAGAGGGATATTCAATAAACTCAGCAGAAGTAAGAGAGTTTTTAGATGAGTATGATGCTTATTATGAGAAATTAACTAAGAAAGAAAGTGTTGATTTAGATTGGATTGTAACGCTTATAAAAAATGAAAACTAATATTTTAAAAAAAACTACATCATATATTTGTAATAATTTAAAATATATGATGTAATAAGACTACAAGCTAAAAAAGCTTTTTATTTTTTAAACTAAAACATGAGCCTCTTTGAAACATTAATAAAAATACAAACCTGATCAACTGACTTCTTAATAAAAGCAGTGTATATCCCATACTCATTACTTTGAAATAAAGGAACTTACTTTTTATATTATTACGATTTAGTCAATAATACTTTTTATATAGATGACTTAGATGGACCATGAAGAGAGTGAAGAGCAAGTGCGATAAATATCATTGAAAGAATTGTAACTGCAGCATATTTGCAAGAGATGAATCACTCACACGAAATAGTAAGACAAATACTCAAAGGACGTAAACCAAAAGTTTACTATTTCTATCATCAAAATGCTACAAAACTTATAATTATAGACACAGTAAAACTAAAAGCAGTCAAGAATAAAGATAATGAAATAGTAAGATTTGAACTACCATCATGGGATAAAGATAGTACTCTAAAATATCAGCAAGATAGATTTTAATGATGACTAAGTGCTTTGATATAGCTAAGAGCTATATAATTGAATAAGAAAGTGATAAAACTATCGTGAACGCGCCCCAACACTAAAATATAATAAGTTACTCCCATAATTACAACTAAAATGATAACTTTTATAAAAAAAATGATTTACTTAGTGAGAAGTCGACTCTCTTTCTATATGTTTAGTAAAAAGATATATCCAAGTGAATTTAAAAAGCACTGTTTGATTACAGGTATGACTGGAAGCTGAAAAAGTG
>ERZ890953.889-NODE-889-length-16177-cov-5.300087_pt1 | contig 16177 bp, 11 predicted proteins | sample MGYA00521264_ERZ890953 | MGnify/ENA primary metagenome ERZ890953 (study PRJEB32303, sample SAMEA104408629) | aquatic metagenome | biome: Brackish water; feature: Chemocline; material: water | place: Baltic Sea | collected 2014-10-26T21:54:00 | depth 200 m ...
AAAACGATAACCCGGCACATATTGCATTTCGTTCGGTGGGCTTTGTTGAAGGCGGTACATACCCGGCCTATCAACGCCTGAACATTTCGATGGCCTGTAACCACTGTGATGACCCGGTCTGCCTGAAAGGTTGCCCTACTCGTGCCTACACCAAATATGCCGAATATGGAGCGGTGTTACAGGACCCTGACATCTGCTTCGGTTGTGGCTACTGCACCTGGGTGTGCCCCTACAATGCACCACAGCTCGATCCAGTCAAGGGACAGGTGACCAAATGCAATATGTGCGTGGATAGACTGGAAGTCGGCTTAAAGCCCGCCTGTGTTTCCGCCTGTCTGGGCAATGCACTGGATTTCGGGGTCACCGAAAATATTCCCGAAAACCGTACCCAGGCTAAAGTACAGATACCCGGATTTCCGAGTCCCGACATCACTCACCCGAATATCCGCTTCCAGCAAACCCGCACCACTCAACGCGATATGCTGCGCGTCGACCAGACCGCGGTAAAATACCATCGAGATGACAACACTGACAGTTTCACTCCGACTCTCGATCCCAAACACGGTAAAAAACGTGCATGGAACCTGGCCAGTCTGCTCGGCTCACATGAAAATGCTCACATCATGTTTACCCTCAGTGCCCAGGCAGTAATGGGAGCCTTCCTGATGTTACTGAGCGGATTCTGGTTTTCACCCATGACACAGTTTCATTCAGGTCCGGCACTACTTCCTGCCTTATTAGTGATGCTGGTTGTTATGAGTTTTGGTCTATTTAAACTCAATATGCACCTGGGGAAACCGCATCGGTTTTATCGCGGATTTTACAATCTACGTCACTCACCAGTCAGCAGGGAAATCGCCGGTGTATCTGCTTTTTATGGCGGCCTACTGGGATATAGTTTTTTTGCCCTTTTTGACTCAGGCATTAGTCAATTGCTACAGAATGCGTTCGCTTTCATCGGCCTGCTTGGAGCTGGTTTTGGTGGATACTTTATGTATAAGCTGTACCGCATCGAAGCACGCCCGTTCTGGAACCACTGGTACACCGGTGCAAGTTTCATTGCAACGGCATTAATTCTGGGTTCAATATTACTGTCAATTGTCGGCTTTATATTCGGTGGCATCAGCCCGGCATTCAAGCTGTTTATGTTAAGCCTGTGCGGACTCGGTCTGCTATTAGAAGCTATCGGACTGATAGTGCATGCGCGCAGTCTGCAATCAGCCAGCAGCGAAGGGGCAGCCTCCTTTTATCTACAGACAACAAAATATGGTTACGCTTACTGGCTGAGAAACGCGCTACTGCTGTTCGCTCTGACCACCTGTGGAGTCTTATTACTGGATGGCGGTAGCAGTATACCCGGCTTCAGTCTGCTCGCGTTGTTATCACTGACAACCCTCATCATCAGCCGTGCGCTGTTCTACGTGGTGGTTATTCCGACCACCATGCCCGGTGCATTTTTCTGGAAGAATGAAGGTTTTGTCGAACACGCCAGAGAAACAGGACTGGCCGACATGCCGCAAATGGGCGTAGCTTACGAGCATCACCATGCATTCAAACTTGATGAACTGATTGAAACAATTAAAACGACATCATTCAAAGAAAAGGTGGCACAGTTACATCGAGTCTTTAGCGGTTAACTACTTGCACTGTGAATAGAATAAACAGTAATCATTATTTTTTACAATATATACCGATATATCTTAAGATAAAGGAATCTGAAATGAGTATGAGAAACCCTGTAGAACTTTCTGTTGAACGTTGCCCTGATGGATTTTTAAGACACCCGGAAGACTGGAACGAGGATCTCGCGCGCAAGCTGGCATCTGAATGGAGCGGCCTGAACTTTACACAGGAACATTTAACCTTATTACATTTTATGCGTTCCTATTATTCTAGCCATCACATCACCCCCGATGTGCGCGAGGCTACTAATTTTATCGCACGCAACGGGATGGATAAAAAAGAAGCTAAAAAACATTTGTTCAAGCTATTCCCACATGGTTATATGCAGCAGGGTTGCCAGATAGCAGGAATGCGCAGACCCACATCCTGGTGTGTCGGATAATAAATATAAGTGATTAGCAAGATATCTCAGCTAAGTCATTTATTTGTCTTTTACAGGAGTTATTATCAGTAAGTTATAATTTTTATCGACCTAAAAACCTTCGTCATTCCGGTGGTTTTTTAACCGGAATCTATTGAGCGGCAAGCATTATTTTGAAAATGGATACCGGCTAAGAGCATACCGGCATGACGGTTTCGTTTTTCCTACTGAGCCATCTTGCTAATCACTTAAATATATTGAATCATTTATCCAGCTAGTACAGGAAATAACTGCCGCAGGCCGTTAGCCATAATTTCAATGGCGATAGCGGCCAGCATCAGGCCGAACAAACGGTTTATGATGTTGAGCCCTATATTGCCGAGTACCTTTCCTATAGTAGTCGCCATTCGCAGTACCACCCACAGCAGGATGCAAACCAGCAATATACACAGGATGACCAGTGGCACATGATACGGTAAGGTGGAGCGATGCATCTGAATGATAACGGTACTGATCGAACCAGGTCCGGCCAGTAAGGGTAGTGCCAGCGGCACAACTGCAATTGAATGCCGGTCTTCCGCTTCTGCTTCTTCCTCAGGTGAAGTTCTCACACTGTCAGATTTTGCAGTTAACATGGCGAGTGCCATCATCAGCAGTACGATACCACCGCCAACACGGAACGAAGCGAGACTGGTCCCCATCCCGTGGAGTATGGACTCACCCGTCAAAGCAGCAGTTACCAGCACCAGAAACACTGTCAGGGTTGCTATATTAGTTATTTTAGTCCTATCCAGCTGGCTAAAGTTTTTAGTCAATAGCAGAAAAATAGGAATCGCAGCAAACGGATCGGTAATAATAAACAATGCCGTAAAAAAACGGCTGTATTCTGTCCAATGTTCCATAAACTTATTGTCTGATCATATAAATCTTTATTTACTCAGAATACAGTATATGCTTTTTAAATTTATCCAGCGGTAATTTTACATAATGGAATTTTTTTCTCCCAACATACTAATCTGGTTCGGCATAGCCTTTTGCATCACTCAATCGGCCATGTTTTCAGGATTAAACCTGGCGTTACTCAGTATCAGTCGACTCAGGCTGGAAGTTGAAGCCAGTTCAGGAAAACAGGCCGCCGTGCGTATTCTGAAGATACGCGAGGACTCCAACTTTCTGTTGACGACTATTTTATGGGGTAATGTTTCGATTAATGTTTTACTGACACTGTTATCCAATTCGGTGATGGCGGGCCTTACCGCATTTCTGTTCTCAACCTTTTTGATTACCTTCATGGGTGAAATCGCTCCACAAGCCTATTTTTCACGTCACGCCATGCGCCTGGGTTCGTTACTGGCACCGGTATTACAGTTTTATCAATATATTCTATATCCGGTGGCCAAGCCCAGCGCACTGGTGCTGGACAAATGGCTGGGGGCGGAAAACATCAATTATTTCAGAGAGCGTGAATTACAGTCAGTTATCCGCAAACACATGGAATCCGGGGAAACCGATGTCGATCAGCTGGAAGGAATAGGTGCAATGAATTTTTTGAACATGGATGACATCAAGGTGACCCGGGAGGGTATAAGGATTGATCCTGACAGCATCATCAGTTTGCCAACACGATCGGGGAAACCTGTTTTCCCAAATTTTATGCGCACCGCGAAAGATTCTTTTTTACAGGCAGTCAATAAGTCTGGGAAAAAATGGGTTATTATCGTCGATGAGAAAAACCTGCCAGTCATGGTACTGGATGCCAGTGCTTTCCTGCGTCAGGCACTATTTACTGAACAGGAGATAGACCCTTACAGATACTGTCACAGCCCCATTATAATAACAGACCCCGAAACTCTACTTGGTTCGGCCGCGGCACGTTTAATAGTCTATCCTGAATCAGAAAACGATAATGTCATCGACCATGACCTCATCGTGGTCTGGGGAGAACATAAACGCGTCATAACAGGTTCTGATATTCTCGGTCGATTATTTCATGGAATTGCACGGCGTCAATCGACTGATAAGTCGATAGAGAAATAAAGTAAAGCTGAACAGCTTACAGGGTTAAAGTGTTTCCCTGTTCAACTGATTTATCCAGGAAAATAAACATTTATGTCATAAGTAATTTCAGGCTACAGCAGACAAGTTAAAGTTAACTGCTTTAAATCATAGCACCCTGAATTTTAAAGATTCATGATTACCCCTGAGATTCAGCTATTAATCATTTGAAATACAAAGAAAAGATTTACTCTCGCCAGAACGCCAAGAGCGCCAGGATAGGCTACTTCAAATTGGTGAAGGCTTACAAAGTAGAACTGGCTTTTCCTTTGCGCTTTGGCGACAAACTATTTTTCTTTTGTTTATTGACAAAGGCTGAGTTTCCGGGATAACCAGGTAAAGATTAAACATTTAAAAGGTAGATTTCCAATGCTTGAATTAAGACCGACATGCGAACATTGTAATAAGACACTTCAGCCGAACTCTACGGAAGCAATGATTTGCTCCTTCGAGTGCACTTTCTGCCGCAATTGTGTTGAAACTATCCTGGAAAATGTCTGCCCAAATTGTGGTGGAGGATTTACAGCAAGACCAGTCAGGCCGAAAAATAATTTGAAAAATGATAACTGTTTAGAAAAATATCCTGCTTCAAAAAAAATTATCCATCAACCGGTGGATGTAAAGTATCATCAAAATTTTATTAAAGGTATCAGAGTAACATCACCACAGGAAAGATAACCATTAAACCTAAACAAATCAGTTGAGCGCGAAAAAGAAGCGTAAGGAATTGATGTGCATGAAGAAATTAAAAACACCATAGTCACCTTATTGGTGATGAGTGTGTTTTAAATTTTTCAGGTGCGTCAAGACCTTGCGTAGACTTACGTGATTCAACTGATTTATTTAGGTTAAACTTCACAATTGATTATCACTGTAATAATACCGCTAACGTTATGTTTAAAAAAGAAAATAAACCGGTGAACTGGCCAGCAATATTAAAGCATTCAGATGATGCTGAATTAGTTTACATCAAAGATCAGGACACATGGGACAATGACACTGATTTACACAATTTCGAATATGATGTAACAGACCACCTGATAGATTCATCAGGAATAATTTTTAACCTTGCCCATAAAGAAAATCATTATATCACTCCAATTCCAGATGGAAACGTAATGGAGCTGAAGTATATTTTAGGCCTGGTAAAAGCGCATGCTGCTCAAAGCGGTTCATGTTGTGTGGCAAAGCTATATGCACCGTCTATTCCTGAAGCCTATAAAATAGTTGAATTTTTAAATGAAACATAACTCGTTAAAGCTGTTGTAATTTAACCCGACACTTTTAACCGGCGTGATTACTTTTCGGAAATTTCATTATCGACTATTACGACCTGTTGACCGTGTAAAAACCATTTATCGAGCACTATGTTTTTAATAAACCAGCGATTCGATAGCAAAACAGAGGCAAATATTTTTTTTATCGACAGTGGAACATGCTGCATCCATGCCCCCCCTGTTGAACGATCGCCAAAATGCTGTTGTATGACCTGCTTATAATTCTGCAGGTTTTTATTGCTGTAATCACTTTTGCAATTTTTTATGACCGCGGCCGCCAATTTGGCCGAATCAATGGCGGCACGTATACCTTCACCACTTTTGGCAAATGCCAGACCGGCCGCATCTCCGATCAGCAGCACATGATCGCCAATCAGTTTCCTGTTTGAATGAGGGTACAGTAAATAAGCATGTCCATTAAATCTTTCAGGCATATCTGGCGGAATTTTTCCACTGCCGATTAAGTACTCACAAAAGCTTTTTAGCTGAGACGATAACTTACTTTTATCCTCCCTGCCCAGACCGACATTTAAAAATTCCCCTTTACGGAATACCCAGCCATAACCTTTCAGATCCGGGTAAAAAAACAATTCCGGATTTTCTTCTTTAACACCACAGTTAGCCTGTTGCAGTGTATTCATTTTAAATTCCACTTCCTGCGCCACCACGGCAAGCTCCTTCTCCTTTGCAGACCCAACTGTACGGGCAACGGGACAAAAGTGCCCGCCTGCTCCTATAACAAGTTTGGCTTTATATTTATTATTAATAATCCAGGCTGTGGTATCTCCTGACTGTGTTTTTTCCATTTTTTCAAATGTTTCACCACAAATTAACTCGGCACCGCATCTTTGCAACAGGTAATCATCAAATTCAATGCGGCGAATACCATAACTCACCACTTCACCCGGATACAGAATAGCCTGTTGCTTTGATCCCAGCAGGCTCACGCGGAAACCACTGATTTTTTGCAAAATACGTCCACGGGCATAATCAGAAACATCAATATTTAAAACCTGCATGACTGCAGGTGTGACCCACCCTGCACACACTTTATTGCGAGGAAATTTCTGTTTATCCAGAATAGCGACTTTTAAACCACTATCGGCCAGTTTATAAGCTAGAGTAGAGCCTGCCGGCCCACCTCCAATAATCAGAACATCATAATTTTGCATTACGGATCTGCCTGTTTATAAAATCTTTAGTGAAACTTTTCGGCGGGCGTCTTTTCACCCAGTTCCTGCTGATAGATATGAAGTCGTGAACGCGGGATAGCATTATTCTGCATATGATTAAATACAACCTGAAATAATTGTAGCTTTCCCAGATTAAACGCAGCTCTAGAACCCTGTAGATATAAGCCCCAGGCCCTGATAAATTTCTCATCCATCATTTTTGAAATCAGCGGTAAATTTTGTTCAAAGCGTTGTATCCATATCTGCAGCGTTTTTGAGTAATGAAGGCGCAAATTTTCAATATCAGCCACGGCCAGTTCATTGGGTTCAAAAACCTGCATCATTTCACTTAACGTGGGCGGGTAAGCTCCTGGAAATATATACTTATCTATCCAGGGATTCATCGGCTGTTTAACTATTCGACCTATATTATGAATCAGGCCTATTCCTTCGGGTTTTAAGCATTTTTTTATAATTTGACCCAGTTCCTGATAATCCTGAACTGCAACATGCTCCAGCATGCCAACTGAAACAAAAACATCATATTGGCCATGTATATTCCGGTAGTCGTCTAAAACAAATTCCAGCTGATCATTCAAACCTTCTTCTGCTGCACGTTGGCGGGCAAACTTAACCTGTTCCTGGGATATATTATAGGCAGTCACTGTCGCACCATAATGTTTAACCATAAAATGTGCCAGACCACCCCAGCCACAACCTGCTTCAACAACTGTATCGCCCGGCTTCAATTGCAGCTTGTGACAGATATGGTATAACTTAGCCTGTTGCGCCTGTTCCAGAGTCATGTTTTCACGTGGAAAATAAGCACAGGTATACTGCATTTCTTCCCTGTCCAGCCAGAGTTTGTAAAATTCATTACCAATATCATAATGGTGATGAATATTCTGTCTGGCCTTATCAGGAGAATTACTGTTCCGTCGCTGGGAAAACCACTGTATGGCCTTTCTCAGGAAACTCATTTTCCCACGGGCTTGAACCGCATGAGCAATGGCTTCGATCAAACTGGTCATATTGCCTTCAAATTTTACCCTCCCCGAACAGTACAGCTCACCCCAGTGCAATTCGTGATCTATAATAATTTTCAGCAAGGCGCCACGGTCATAAAATGACACCACAGCTAGAGGATTTTTACATGCAGACGATGCAATCTGTCCATCCCATAATTTAATTTGGAGCGGCGGATTACCCAACACATTGAGCATTTTATTAACTAATACGCGGTCCAGCCAGGTAACCCGTGTAATAGTAGCGGGTAATTCGTGCTGGGAGAAAAATGCTGCCGTCTGAGGAATGAGGGCGGAATTTTTCTGGCTAACGTCCTGTTGCGGTCTATTATCAGGAGTATTCGAATGCATTATGTTTTCACCTTTAAAGTCCTTTTCGATCTTCGAAAGCCGCAACGACGGACAGTCTTAAGATTGAATGCTAAAAATTCACTTTATAAAAACTAAATACTACGTTGCTATCTTATTCCAACATTGAACCCCTAAAACTGTTTCAAATCAAGCTGGTGCCTGTCCAGCTTCGTTTATAAAAAAATCAGATAGACTATATGCGTGTTATAGCCTGCTAAAGTCAGGAACAGAAGATGAATAGATGTTCTCGACATAAAACCGTAGATCCATCAGATATACCTCTGACTCCAGGTTTTTTTAATAAATCACAACTTTTGATTTATTATCATTGGACAATTAAATAGTGCCAGATCGAGAATGCGATTGGTTAACTATAATCGAATACGAATAGCCCGGGTTTTTTCCAGCCTTAAAGGTAATTTATGGCCCGCTAATTTACCTTTATTGCAGGATCTATGCTGCTGTGGCAGATGGTTTTGACCGTTCATTTAATTTAAGTGTGGATAGCGTATTGTTGCGAATCGACATAAATAAATCTTTATGGGAAACGATTGATATTCCATAAGATGGAATAATCTTTCTGATCTTTTTCTGCCATTCGGGCGTGGCCAGCTTTTCGCTATAACAATCTTCAATGATTTCTAAAATAATCGGCACTAATAAAGATGCACCAGGAGACGCACCCAGTAAGCCTGCTAATGTACTGTCTTTCGAGTGAACAACTTCTGTTCCAAATTCTAATTTGCCTCCCTTTTCGGGACATTTTTTGATGATTTGAACGCGTTGACCGGCATTCGCCAGCGTCCAGTCAGAATTTTCAGCAGCAGGATAGAATTCACGTAGAGCATTCATGCGTGATTTATGTGTTTGCAGGACTTCAGTGATCAGGTATTTAATCAGGCCAAAGTTCCTTAAGCCGACGTTTATTAACGGCCAGAGGTTATCAAAACGAATAGATTTAAGTAGATCAAAAATAGAGCCATGAATTAAAAATTTGGTGGTAAAACCGGCAAAAGGACCAAACAATAATGCTTTTTCACCGTCTATTATTCGCGTATCCAGATGAGGAACAGACATGGGAGGCGCATTTAACGGTGCTTTACCATACGCCTTAGCCATGTGCTGTTTTACGATATTCTGGTTTTTACAGACCAGCCACTGGCCACTCACTGGAAAGCCGGCATAGCCTTTAATTTCTTCAATCTTTGTTTTTTGTAATACAGTGAGGGCGGCCCCGCCTGCACCTATAAACACAAATTTTGCGTTAATTTTTTGTGTTTCGGCAGTTTGCGTATTCTTTATAGTGGCCTGCCAGCTGGAGTCCGGGTTTTGTACTAGATTTTCAATCGAACTGTTAACCAGTAAGTTAAAATTATCGTGAGTTTTGAGGTGATTTATCATGCCTCTGCTGACCGCGGCAAAATTCACATCTGTACCATAAGAGACCCTTGTGCCCGCCACTTTTTGCGAAGGATCTCGGTTTTTCATCATTAAAGGGAGCCACTTTGTTAAAACTTCCGGGTCTTCGGTAAATTCCATTTCTGAAAACATCGGGTGTTCAATTAATAACTCATGACGTTTACGTAGAAACTCAACGTTAGCTGCACCCCATACAAAACTGATATGTGGAACCGGGTTAATAAACTGTTCAGGTGATGGTAGTGCGCCTTGCTTCACCAGGTGAGACCAGTATTGCAGGCTGACTTCGTATCGGGCATTTATACCAAATGCCTTATGGATGTCGACACTGCCGTCTTTATTCTCAGGTGTGTAATTGAGTTCGCAGTAGGCGGCATGTCCAGTGCCAGCATTATTCCAGCCATCGCTACTTTCCTGCAGGGGTTTGTCGAGCTTTTCTACCATTGTGATAGAAAGATTTTCATCGAGCTGGTTGAGCATAGAGCCTAAAGTGGCGCTCATTGCACCAGCACCCACTAAAAGCACGTCTGTATTTTTATTTACCATATATGAAGATTTTAAGGTGTTGAAGCATTAAAGCTAAGATACTACTCAATAATAAAATTGTTCATATTATAAATAATCAATACAGAGTATTAATATAGAAAGTTGGACAAAATTAAGGTTTACCTGGAAAACGTCGTTGAAAGCGAAAAAGATGCGTGCCAGGAGTAAGCGCTTTAGGCGACAGATCGATGTGCATGGTTAAGCTATGGAAAGCCGCAGGTAGAGCAACGCAGGAAAAGCAGGAGCAATTTCCTGCCAACTGACTCGTATTCAGCAAGGATGCTGTTATACCGCGAATGCAGCGTGTATAAGAGCGTGAAGAACGTGTTTCTGGTTTTATCAGGTACCGAAGGCAACTCAGCTTTTATCTTAATAAGTTTCGCTAAAGATATCTATGCAAGAATCTATAGACTCTTTATACTTGCAGTGCTTAATACGATTAGTGAAAACTGGATTGATTTCATTCCAGATCAGATGAAATGCCTGTTAATCCTCCCATCACAAAAGATGTCGCGTTAATCACGCGCTAACTTCGAGAATCATTTGCACCCCTTTTAAGCATCACAATATTGGGAGTTTAACGCGGCGCAAGTTTGCACTCTACTCGAAAACACATTGAATTTATTATTTAACCGGCGGTAAATGATGGCAAAAATTTTTCAAAAAGGTCCTGCAATGAAGCAGGCAGAACGTAGCAAATCAAACTTTAAAATCAATAAAAGCCTGCGTCTGGGTACCAGGAAGGCACCTGCTCTAATCAGCGTTCAAACCGAAGAGCGCAAACAGGAACTGACAGCGGATTTTGCAAAAAATGGCTGGCACTGTGTTATTGAAGTGAATGCAGAGCAGGATGAAAATACACGTGATCTGGATATTCTTCAAAACAAACTGATTACAGCCGTGAGCACCAAAATAGCCAATCGAAATGATCCCTGTCCCTGTCAGAGTGGCAAGAAATACAAAAAGTGCTGCGGGGCGTAATGTGTTTTATGCGGAACGCAACACACTGCTGTAACGGTTCGCTTAGGGTGGACGCAGACAATAATTTTACAAGGATCATCTGGCAAATATGAGGTTATATGTTTGCGTAGCATAAATACTTTCTTATGCCTAACCGATAAGTGTTCCGCAACTTGCTATCAATCACCAGATTAAATAGCACGAAGCTGCAATGGTTTTATCGGTTGGCGGTTTTACTGCGGGATGCGCAGCAGAAATAAATCCGACAAACATATTTCCTGGTCACCCGCAGCAGCGTATCATGCGCCTTTCCAAATTAAAGACAGAATAAAATATCATGGCTGAATTCTTTTTCGACTACGGACTATTTTTACTAAAAGCTGTGACCATAGTGGTCGCCATTATTAGCGTTATCGGGGTGTCGATTGCGGCCGGCATGCGCACGCGTAAGGCGACTCGGGAAGGTCATATCGAAGTGACCAGGGTAAACGATGAAATTGATCATTTACGTGACACATTGTGTGAGACTGTTATCGACCCCTATGCTTTAAAAACTCAGCTCAAGCAACGCCATAAGGCCGAAAAGGCTGAACACAAAGCTAACGTTAAGAAGCTCAAAAAAGCCGCTAAAATGGACAGTGACAAATCAGCGGAGCAGGATCGTAAACGTCGTCTGTTCGTACTCGATTTTCACGGCGATATGAAGGCCTCGGCAGTTGCCAGTTTACGTCGTGAAATAACCGCAGTGTTGTCGCTGGCAGAAACCCAGGATGAAGTCCTGCTGCGCCTGGAAAGTGGTGGGGGCATGGTACACGCCTATGGGCTGGCTTCGTCGCAGTTGCAACGGGTTAAGGATCACGATATCCCTTTAACCGTTTGTGTCGATAAGGTCGCCGCCAGTGGCGGTTACATGATGGCCTGTGTTGCCAGCAAATTGCTTGCCGCACCGTTTGCCATTATCGGTTCGATTGGTGTAGTTGCTCAGTTGCCTAATTTCCACCGGTTGTTGAAAAAGAACGATATCGACTTTGAAATGATAACCGCAGGTGAATACAAACGCACGCTCACCATGTTTGGCGAAAATACCAAAAAAGGCCGCGAGAAATTTGTTGAAGACATCGAAGATATTCACGTTCTGTTCAAAGATTTTGTCCTGCAACACCGTCCGCAACTGAACATTGATAAAGTCGCCACCGGAGAAATCTGGTTTGGACAACGCGCTATCGATAATGCACTTGTCGATGAGCTGATGACCAGTGATGAATATATTGTTAAGGCCTGCAATGATTCTGACGTATTCGAAGTGAAATATTGCGAGAAAAAATCGCTGTCGGAAAAACTTGGCATTGGTGTGCATTCGGCCGTTGATGCGGTATTACTGAAGTGGTTTGATCGTGGTACACGAAATCAGTTCTATTCCTGATCGGAGTTCAATTGCATCGAACTTTGATCCACAACAGGTCTTTAATTACAGATCAATTCGACCCGCCTGACTTAAAAAAAAATCTTGATTTTAGGGCTACAGGCTATAGGTCCTGCTTAATTGATATTTTGAGAACACTAAAAAACTTATCAGGTTGTTGCCAGGTACCAGTTTTTAATGACTCTCTCCACCTGTTTCCGGTTTATAAATTCCTGCTCAAGGCGACCTTTAGTTAACCCCAGTATTTTTTCATACAGACACCCTTCTGAGTCGGTTAAACCTTCAGGAACAGGCGTACCTGCAGTTTGAACTTCGTTAACCGCAAACTGCTGGTTATTTTCAAACGATTCATCGTCCATCAATAAGGGGGTTAAAGCCGGCTGAAAATTTCTAGCTATGCCCAGCATCTTCAGACCCCAGCTGTCTATATCTCCCCAATACGCGAGCTGTATTGTGTTAAAAAACGGGTTAGCTAACCAGCTCAGGTTAAGTCCTGCTCCCAGTATTGCAATGCTGTTTTCCAGCCTGGGTAATTGATAACGACATTGTTCGTTTTCTACAATTAGAATATGACTGGCCGGTAACTCAATCGTAGCCAGCTCAGATGCCCTAAGTCGTAACTGTTGAAAGGGCAGCAAGCCATCCGATAACCCTATCACCAGTAACCAGTGATCATTATTCTCAGCAGCCCCGAGGAAGTCTTCTAATGAAGACTTTTGCAGTGCCTGATTAAAACGTTGATTCAGTAATTTAATCAATAGTAGGCGATTATTTTCAATAAACTTGCTATCAATATTTGTAATCGTGAGCGCACGTAAAGGCCTACCCTGAGCACAACCGGGTTCCAGTTGCATGGCCAGTTCACAGCATTGCACCATCTGATCTATGGAAACATTTTTCCACAGGCTACGCTGGCGTACGATTAGCGCATGAAACGGCCTGTCTACCTTAGCTAAAACCTCCGACAGATAATCATATTCGCTGCCCACCAGTTTGTCGTGACAGGCTGTTACCCATTCATCTATAGTTTGCATACACCAGTAAAGTGGAATATCCACCGCTGAGCCCGCTGCCTGGTATTTCACGGAAGACCATTCAACACGACCTGTTTTTTCACTACGCCACCTTTGCAGGTGCTCCCTGACTAATGCACTTGAGTTTTTGATCAAAGCGGCACCCGGTTTACCTATCGTCAGGCAAACTGGCCAGTCAGAATTGCCCAGTAAAAGTAATTCCCGCATATCGGCCGATTGCCATTGCCGGGTCAGTTTGCTGCTGAGTTCAGCCGGAGATTTCATTATTTTTTTGCTGACTGGCTTCTCTTTTTGTCAAATGCCGGTCTATATCCTGCCAGCTCAGGCTGAGTGCCCTGGATTGCTGATGCCTGCGATGTACCAGTACCGCAGATGAGGTATGTTCACGCAATAATCGCATTTCTTTATTGGGTGTCACAAATAAGGGGTGCAGACCAAATTCACGTAATGCCGAAATAATTCTGGCCGCCACCGCCTGTGAGCTTTTGGAGAAAGCTTCATCCAGTATTACGCTACCAAATAACGGCGAGGTTCGATTTTTAGGACACAGTGCATAACTCAATGATGCGGTCAGTATGAAGCTGGCTATAATTTCTTTCTCGCCTCCACTACCGCCTTTTGAACCGGTGCGGGTCTCCAGCACTACACCCGTTTCACGCTCTATCACCGCCACTGAAAATTGCAGTCGATAGCGTGGATCGAGTAATGCCTGAGCGGGTCGTGTTCTTTTTCTATCCACCGCTTCACGCAGCAATTGTATCAATACCATTAACGCCCTGTAATGAGACTCTCCCTGGTCATCCTGCAGTTCGGCACTGCGCAAATCTTTGCGCGCCCTGATTAAGGTTTGCAGTGAGTCGTGGTTGACTTTCTGTGGTATCAATTGTAAATAACGTCCGGCCTGAAAATCGACTCTCTTCAATGTCGCGTTGAGTTCTTCGATACGTTCTTCGATAATCGATACTTCATTATCAATACGTGTCAATAACTGGGTAACTCCCTGATCTGAACTCTGATTGAGATACAGCAAAAACCGGTCCAGTTTATTGGGTAAATCTTCTCTGGTTAACTGATTTAAGCGGTGTAAATAAGCTGGCACATCTTCCAGGTCACTGCCTGCTTCACTTAATGCACCGGTATCTTTTTCCAGTGCTTTCATCATATATCTAACCAGCTGACCTTCCAGCGTATTTCGTTTGCCGGTTTGAGTCACTATTTTGTGTTGTGAATCACGCATCGCGTCACGCTCCAGGTCAGCCAGCATGTCAAGTTGTTGATACTCAGGAATAACATAACTGTCTGCGACTAAATCTATTTGCATCTGTGTTAATGCCGTATTTATACGCTGTTTAACCTGTAAAGCTTTTTTGTTGGCATCATTCAGCATTTGCTGGGCCAGTTGAAGTTTTACAGTCTGCGCATTAATTTTATTCTGCAGTTCATGTAACTCGGCTTTTGCAGCTTCCCACAATTGTTCGGCTTTAGCCGCATCTGAAGAAGGATCCTGCAATTCCTTTAATCGTAATTTTAATGTATTTAAATTTGACTCTGCTCCCGATACATCCAGCTCCGAAAACTCTAAAGTCTTTAACTGTTGCAGTGAAAGTTGCTGCTGTGATAAAAGTTTCTGTTCTGCTTTCAGTGTTTCAAACTGTTGACGGTAATCTCGCGCCTGTTGTTTTGCTTTCTCTCCCTGCAAACGTAATTCATTCAGCCGGTTGCGATTATCGAAGCCGGTCATCCAGCCCTGGTTGAGAGAACGTTGATCCTGTTTTTCAAACAGTCCACGTTTTCCTGACATTAAACCCTGACGGGTCAGTCCAAATGCCGTATCTCTGAGTATTTCAGCGGAGGCAACACAATGACGGTCAATACTGGCCAGAAAATTTTCCACCAGCTGTTTATGTTCGCCAGCTTTAAAGGTTAGTTTGTGGCAGAAACCATCCGTTAGCGGTTGTTTATATTGCTGATAATCGGCAGCATTCATCAGGCGCACATGTAAACGATTATCACGCTGATTAACCCAGTCTAGTGCTTTCCTGATATCTCTGGCATTTACTATCAGGCGTAAACGATGACTACCAATGGCTCTTTCGATAGCACCCTGCCAGTCTTTATCCTGTACTTCCACACATTGCCCGATATAGGGTATTTGTTCAGGTGTTAACTGTAATTCATCCGCCAAAGCCTGTTGAAAGCGCAAAAAGTCAGCTGGAATATTACTGCCGGGTGCTGCCAGCACTTCGCTAATCTGGCGCTGCAGCGATTTACTTTCATCTTCGGCATTGAGGGTATGCTGTGTGAGTAAATCGCGCGCAGCTTCGAGCTCTTCCAGTCGGGCTTCCAGCTGTTTGAGTCGCTCTCCGGTAAGCTGCTGGTTTTCAGCCAGTTGCTGATGGTTAACATCAACTGAAAGCTCAAGAGACCGGCACAGTTGCTGGTAATCCCTGACATTTTGTCGCAGAACAGACAGCAACTGCTGCTGTTCTTCAAGCTGATGTTTTAAATTTTCAATACTGGCACCACCCAGTTGCTGATAACGTTGATAATAATCATCAACTACTATCTGTTGTTGACTGTGTTCCGCCTGTGTCTGGTTAACGGCACTCTGTAACTGTTTTATTTCTGTCTGTTTTAGCCCGGCCTGCTGAGACCACAGTTGATAGGCAAAATGAGCATACCAGCGTGACAATAAATCCTGTATTTCAATCAATCCGCTCAGTTTCTGTTCGACAGCCTGATATTTAGCAAAGGTCTTTTCAATAGGAAGCAAAGATTGCTGCTGAGAACGGGCAACCTCCAGTTCGTTATGAATTCCTTTTAATTCATCAAACTCGGCAGTGACTTCATGCGCGCGATTAAAGGCGGCAC
>ERZ890953.891-NODE-891-length-16156-cov-4.850630_pt1 | contig 16156 bp, 11 predicted proteins | sample MGYA00521264_ERZ890953 | MGnify/ENA primary metagenome ERZ890953 (study PRJEB32303, sample SAMEA104408629) | aquatic metagenome | biome: Brackish water; feature: Chemocline; material: water | place: Baltic Sea | collected 2014-10-26T21:54:00 | depth 200 m ...
CATTGAGCGTCAGGAAGCTGCTGATGGTAGCCTTGAAAGAGGTCTATGTTGTGGTTGCAGCCCGACTCTCTGACCCGTCCAAAAAGTTCCTGGGTGCGGTCCTGGTGGGCTATGAAGTGGGCACCGCAGTGGCGTGGGAAGATACGGCGATTACATTGGGCATCAGGCCGGTACTTCAGCAGTGCCTTGAGGCGCAGTTGGAGGGAAACGAGGACCAGCATACTGAAGTGCTTTGCGACTACGAGAAGTCCAAGCAGGAGAATGGCGTAACCTATCTGCTGCGCAACAAGAAGGGTCAGACCATGCGGGCCGGCACCAGCTTGACCGCCAGTGCCGCCAATGCGTTGACTCAGGACTCCAAGGAGCTTGAGTCGGAACCGTCGCGGACTCTGGGCTCGCTGCTTGCCAAGGCCAATCCAGTGCCGGTGGACTACTCGCCCGACGGGGAGGCGCTGCGTGCCATCCTGACGGTGGACATCGAGGCTGCTTTGGGGATGTTCCAAACAATGAAGCTGGTGATCATCCTGCTGGGCATTCTGGTCTTCCTGGTGGGGATGCTCATTATTCAACTCATCGCGCGGTCGTTTGCCAAGCCATTCGAGAGCATTGATGCGGGAATTCATGAGATTATCGGCGGCAATTTTGAGTACTCGTTCCCCTTCAATTTCCGGGAAGAGTTACCCCGCTCTATGGCTCAGTCGCTAACGATCATGAAGGCTGTTTTGCTGGGCTTGCCCCTGCCGGAAGATCAGGAGAGGGATGACTCCTGGGCATCGAATCTGCGTGTCGAGGGGGAATCCGAAGCTGGGGCAGTTCAGCCGGTAGATGAAGATACTGGCGACTTGGTCGAGGCCCAGACCGAGTTGGGCGAAGTCAAGGCGGACAGTATCAAAGAGTCGGCCACGGAGTATTACCGCCGGCTCTTCCGTGAGTATACCGAAGCCAAGCAGAAGTTGGGCGAAGATACCAGCAAGATCACCTACATCAAATTTGTGGAGAAGGTCGCCAAGACCGAGAAGGCGCTGCGGGAGAAGTACGATGTCAAGCAGATCATCCTCAAGGTCGAGACGAAGGACACACAGGTTGTGCTGGTTCCCCTCAGGGTGGTCGGTTAGAAACGGGGAGCAATGATCCCTCGAGTCGCAGTCTCTAGCATTGCGCTACTCATTATCATTGGCCAATCCCACGTTATTCAAGCACAAGTCCCTGACCCGGCAGTCAACCCGCCCCGTGCCGCTGCTGCCGACGAAGTGGTGGCACCCGAGGCGCCCGCCAAGGAAGTTGCCACGCCCGCCGATGCTGCCGTTGATGGCGCACCGCCTGTAGAGGCCCCTGTTGACGGCGCCCCCACCGAAGTGCTCCCGGTTGACGACGTGGCGGCGTCCGCGGCAGCAACGGCATTGTCGCCGGAGGAGTTGCGGAGCCTTCTATTGTCGCTAGTGGAGGGCTCTCCGGAGGGAGGGCGGCGGGTGGCGTTGCAACGGCTTGGGGCCAGTTGCGATTCCCGCATTTTGCCGGTACTTCTGGCGCAGGCGAAGAGAGGCTTGCCCGCCGACCGTTTGGCTGCCATTGAGGCGTTGGGGGGGTTCGCAGACCCTGGCGTTGCCCTCTTCCTGGCGGACATAGCGGGTGCTCAGAAGAACTCCACCGAGTTGTGCATAGCGGCTGTTGCGGCCTTGGGTGAGCAAGGGACCGAGTTGGCTGGCGAGTTGCTGCTGGAGTTGGGTCGGGCGCTCAGTGGCCCCCTTGCGGCCCAGGCCGAAGACTATGCTACGGCGCGTTACCCCCAGGTGGTGTTTCTGCGGGCCGCCGTGGAAGCGGGCAACACGGGGGTGCTCGACGAGCGGCCCCAGGATGCGGAGCTGGTGCGCCTGCTCGTGCAGATGAGCGCGACCTCGATGCCTGCCAGTCGGGCGGCTGCAGCGGCTGGACTGGGGAGGCTGCGGGATCCGCGGGCCATCCGTGCCCTGGACGGTGCTGTGGATAGCCGCGATCACAACCTGGGCATGGCTGCAATAGAGGCTCTGGGCATGCTTGACGTGCCCCTGGCGGCACACGTTCTGGCTCGCCGGGTCACCGATTCGGCCATGCCGCATGACCGTCGGGCCAGATGCCTGGAGGTGCTGCTGGGCCAGGTAAATACCGCTGCAGCTCCGCTGGTTTTCGAGTTGTCCTGGACCCACAATTCTCTCTTCGCCGAGGTGCTTCCGGCCGACCAATTGGCCGCTTATCTGGAAGAGAGGCTGGGCGATAGGATTGCCGATCGCAACGATGAGGAGCGCCCCCATTTCGACGCTGAGCTGCTAGTGGACTTGATGCAGGTGGATTCCTATCAGCGCATTCTGCGAGCTTTGAGCCTGGCTCGGGAAGTGACGGCGCGAGTTGACCTTCTGCCCGCCCTGGTTGTGCACTTGCATACCGCCGGCTTGCAGGAGGAGGCGGTGAGAACCGTCGCACAGTTTGACAGTGACCGGGCCCGCATTGCCTTGGGGAGGGTCATTGCCGATTTTAACGAGTTGGGCATGTTGCGTCAGCTGGCCCTCGACCACCTCGCGCGGCAGCCCAGCGAGCAGGCTTTTAAGCTACTCGTGCAGCTCCACAAAGGGGAGCGCAACGAGAAGTCCCGCGCGAGGATTCTTGAGGCCATTCGCCAGTACCACCCCGATGCGGGTCGGCAGGCCGGACTGATCGTCGACGAGAAGATACGCAGTGGTTTGATCCCCATGATGATTGTCGGTGCGATACACGCCGGGACGATGATGGGGCTGGCCTCCGATTCCATCGACCCCCGGGAGAGGAGCAACATTGTGCTGCCGGTGCTCGGCGGGGCAATTCTGGGTGCGGGGGGGCCGCTGCTGCTGACCCTAGGTGACGAAGTTCACCCCTCCGAAGCGGCATGGGTCGGGACCATTGGCGGCTGGGGACTGCTGGACGGTGCCCTGGTCGCGGCCATGCTGGGGCAGGGCAACAGCTCCGAGGAGACGGAGCAGCGGTTGCTGGAGGCCGGCATGGCGGTTGGCCAGCTCGCCGGCCTGGTCTCAGCGTGGGTAACCCGCAAGGATCTGGGGCGCGACCCCGGCATGATCGGCTACCTGAATCTCTCTGCTGCGGTGGGTACTGGCGCCGGTCTGGGCATCGCCTTGCTCGATGAGGACTCGTCGAGCAACCTGCGGTCAGGACTCGCCCTGGGAGGCAGTGTGGGGGCCTCCCTGGCGGCACGCTATCTGGCTCGTGACATCGAGTTCTCGCCGGAAGATCGGCTGACCATGGCCTCGACGTCCTGGATGGCAGCCTGGTCAGTGGCCTGGACCGCCCGTACCCTCGGGGTCGAGCATGAAGAAGGCATCTGGGGCGGCATTATGCTGGGTACTGGGCTGGGATTTGCCGGGGGATCGGTGCTCGGGGCCTATCTTGACTGGGATAAACACCACGCACTCTACTGTAACTCCGCTTTTCTAGCCGGGAATGTTGCCGGATTTGGTATTGCCAACCTCATGGAGGACTCGAGCACTGAGGCTCTCGGGGCGCTGGTGGTAACCGGCAGCGCGGCCGCACTTGCGGCTGCCGTCGTTCTTGCCGATGACCTGCGTTTCGAGGGGGCCGACGGCTGGACTGCGACATCCGCCACAGTGATCGGCGGTTGGAGCGGCGCCTGGTTGGCAGAGACCCTGGGGGCCGATCACTCCACCGGTGCCCTGGGCGGGCTGACGTTGGGGAGCGCGGTCGGATATGGGGTGGGATCAGTTCTGGTAGCCACCACAGACGCCGAGGCAGCCTTCCTGGGATATGTCGATCTGGCCTACGTGATGGGCAATCTCGGTGGACTCGGCATGGCTTTGCAGTGGGAGGATGCTGATGCCGGGTTTGCTGGTGCGTGGATGGTCGGCGGCGGTGCCGCCGCGTTGGGGACCGCAGTGGCGCTGGGCCAGGATTTTACCTTCTCTGACCGCAACCTCTACCAGACTGCATTGACTATGGGACTGGGTGGATGGGCCGGCTATTTCGCGCTGGACGCGGCTCGGCCCGACCACGCTTCCGCATCTGGCGGCGGACTGCTGCTGGGGAGTGCGGCGGGCTTTGCCGTCGGGTCGGTGCTGGCCGCCTACACCGACCCAGATCTCGGGGGCCTAAATCGGGGACTGGCGGGCTTTAGCATCGGCACGTCTTTCGGGCTGGGGCTGGGACTTGTTTTCACCGATTTGGAGGACCGCTGGGTTGAATCGTTGATGCTGGCGGGTGGTCTGGCCGGCACCGCCGGCTATCTGGCCATTGAGGACAGTACTCGCTATACCGCTGGAGACGTTGGTCTGTTGGCCCTCGGTGGAGTCTGGGGGGGCTGGCAGGGCAACGCCACCTGGCGTGCGGTGGGCGGGACATCTGGCCGGGCTGGGACCGGGTCCAGGTTACTGGGCGTAGCCACTGGACTGGTGGCCACAACCGCCATTTCTCAGTGGGTGGATTGGGAACCGGAGCGGATTGCCTGGGCTTCATCGGGCGGTGCGGCCGGCTCTATCCTAGGCGGGGGGATGGGATTGATGATACCCACCCTGAGCGATGAAGGACGCTGGGCTCTGAGCGTTGTTGGTGGTTGGTCAGGGCTGGTCTCGGAGTTGCTCATTGTGCCCGATGCCGAGTTTACCGGTGGCGATGTTGCCGCAATGTTTGCCGGCACCGGATGGGGAATCGGTCAGGCTTGGCTCATTGCCAATGCGGTGGAAGCCTCCGCAACGAGCCGGACCGGTGCCCTGATGTTTGGGGGCAGCGTTGGTTATCTGGCCGGCGAGGCTTTTGGTCGGGCCACCGACCTGAAAGCCAGCGCGGTTCTCTATACCGAACTGGCGAGCTACGGTGCTGCGGCCATGGGTGCGGGGAGCGTTCTCCTCGCCGACGGTGGCGATGGCGCGCTGGCGGCGGTTGCATCGGCAACTGGCTGGGGGGCCAAGGTGGCCACCTCGTTTGTCGCCGAAGACATGAGGTTCGCACCGGACGACATCTGGGAGTACATGCTGGGACAGGGTTTTGGGACGTGGCAAGGGCTGGGGTATGCCGCCTACTTCGATGCGGGAGATCGGCGCCGAGGGGGGGCGACCCTCATGGGTATTTCCTCTGGCTTCCTGGTGCCTCTGGTGCTGAACCAGTTTGGTGACTTCACGGCGTGGGAGGACTTCCTCCTTGCCGGCGGCATTGTCTGGGGTACCTGGTTTGGGGTCTGGAGTCCGTATGCGTACGGCGATACCGATTTCAGGCTGGCGGGGGACCCGAAGTTGCTCGGGGCGCTCATCGGTGGGGAGGTTGGACTTCTGGCCACCTGGCTGAGCCTGGCTCTGGGAGTCTCTCCAGAGACGGTGGGCTGGACGCAGTTGGTGGGTCTGATGGGCATGGCGCTGGGCTCCAGCGGCACCGCCATCTTCTCCCAGGATGGACCCACTGTGGGCACTGGCATGCTGGTGGGTACGGCTGCCGGCCTGATCACCGGGGCCATCTGGGGTGAGATGCGTCACAAGGCCGCGGCATCGTCGGCTGCTCTGGAGAGCAGTTCGGCAGTTGGCCGGAGTTCAACTGGACGCCGCTATTCAGGTCAGGTGCCAAAGTGGCTCAGCACCTTGCGCCCGGCCTCGCTGGTTGCGCCGCCCCCCGCCGGGCACGATGACCAACCGGTCCTCCTCTTCGGGGTGGAAGGCGTCTTGTAGCTTGATTCCCGCGCGTGGCGCGTGGCACACTGGGCCCGTTGAACTTTGCAGGAGTCATCATGAAGATTCGCTTTCTCGGCCCCATCCAGCGGCCCCCCGACGAGAGGGTCACCGAGGTGGTTGCTGACTTTGCCGGCGGGACCGTACGGATCCTCCTTGAGCAACTAGGTTATCCGCCACAGCAGGTGAGCTTCCTCTCGGTCATCCGGGACAGTCAAAGACTCTCGCTGGACCAGGAACTCGGTGTGGACGACGAAGTGACCGTGATGTTGATTGTGGGAGGTGGCTAAGGTGGTGAGATTCAAATACGTGGCACGTGTCCTTCCTGCAATCCTGGTGTTGTTGCTGAGTACTCCTGTGGCGGCCTACGACTACCGAGCCCCAATTCTTGTGGATGACGAGGACGACATCTATGAGTTGCTGGCCTCTGGGGACATCGACGATGACGAGAAGGATACCTTGCTTGACCTCCTGAGGGATCCTCTGGACCTCAATGAAGCCTCGCGGCGGGAGCTCTACGGCCTGCCCGGGCTGACCTATGCGCTGGTCGATGCGATCATCGCCCGGCGGGACGACAAGCCTTTCACCAGAGTCACTCAACTCAAGAAGGTCGACGGCATTACCAATGAGATCTTCGTTCAGGTGAAATCCCTGGTTCGGGTTGTCCCCCCTCGCAAGACGGCGGGCCCCAAAGGTAAGTCTAAGATCCAGGGTGAGGTGCGGGCCAAGGTTGCCGATCGAATTCGAGGCAAGGGTACCTCCGCGACATCGACGGCTGACGATGACCGGCCCGAGGGCTATGTCCGGGTCAAGGCGAAGGACGCAGGGCTCTGGGAGGTGGGGGCCGTGGTGGTGACGCAGAATACCATCGGCTCCGTTTCAAACTACGGCTCCAATCTTGAGGTGGCGCCATACTTCGTGGACAAGGACGGTCTACCCAAGGACGTTGACAACGACGAGTACTACTTCGTTAAGACCTCAGGTGAGACTTATCTGCCATCGTGGCCCAAAGTTTATGCCCGTTTTCAGTTCAAGGATGTCACGGCGTTGGCCGGTAGCTACCGGGTTGGTTTTGGGCAGCGGCTGCTCATCGACAACATCGGGCAGCAGAACCCCTACGGTTTCAAGCCGGACCTTTACGTGGGGGAGGGGGAGTACGGTTTCAGCCCCTACCGCGGGTTCTTTGGTGCGGTGGCCACGGTGCCCCTGTTTGACAAGGGGAACATGCGCCTGGAGGCCACGCCCTTCTTCTCCTGGTGGCGGCACGATATTTATCAGAGCGACATGAAACACAGGGTTTCTGAGGCAGATGGCTGCATTCCGGAGATTCCTGAGACCTGCTATGACAAGTATGCGCTGATTCAGCCATACGAAGACGACAGCTTCCTGAAGCTCTCCTCCCAGTCATTTCCTCGGGCCTGGTCGGAGCTCATCGGCGGTGCCAATGCCACCCTCCACTTGGGGCGTCATTCCCATGTCGGCATCACCGGTTTTGGGAGCATGATCGATTTCCATTTTGGTGATGATGATGCGGTTCTCACCGGCAACGGGTACCCTGAGCGAAAGGTCTTCTATGCCATGGGCCTGGACGGGGCCTATGTTGTTGGCGACCTCTCGGTCTTTGGGGAGGTGGCGATGATGGACAACCTCTCCTATGCCGGTCTCGCCCGCGCCCTTTGGGAACTCGGCGATTTCGTGATGGAAGGGTCTGTTCACTACTACGATGACGAGTACGACAACCCCCATTCCCGTGGCTATGCCCTGAGCGACCAGTTCGACGGCAGCTCTCGCAAGGGGGAGTTGGGGGGCATGCTCTCCCTGAAGTATCGTCCCTTCAAGTGGCTCTCTTTGCGGGTCGACGAAGACGTCTGGCGCACTCCGGTGTGGAAGGATGGCGGCACCAAGGAAGAGACGGTCCAGGTGCTGCGCGGCGAGACTTACTTCCGGCTGGACACGGTGCCCGTGGAGAAGGTGCGACTTGGTGGCTTCTTCAAACTCGCTGACCGGGATCTCAAGGAGTCCGGCACCGACGAGGAGTACTACTCCAGTGACGAACCGGCGCGGGGCGAGAAGTACCAATGGGGAGCACAGCTTTCGACGCAGTTGATCCCCAACGTACAGCTTTGGGCATACTACAAGCAGGCTTTCATTGATGTGGGCAGCAACAGTCCCGATAAAGATGAGCCGAGCGACAGCCGCGAAAAGGAGCACTATGCAGTATTGAAGGTGAGCCTTCGTCCTTTGGCTTTCGTTGAAAAGAAGTGGGAGAAGTTGCTGGTTATTGATGCTCGCGGGAAGTACTTCGAGGGCGATTTGGAAGGGGATGATGCGTTTGTCGGCACCGGTGGTGTCAGCGGTGCCACCCGGTATGCGGAAAGCTACGTTCAACTTGGGACCACGATTATGAAGCGATACTCTGTGACGGTCCGCGGTGCGGTGAGAGAACACCTCGAGAAGGAGACCAGCACCGGCGACACTTCGAAGAAGGCCACGGAGTGGTTCTACAAGGCCACCCTGGATATCAAGTTCTAGCAAAACGGCCCTTCCGGGCCAGGAGGTTCAATGGTCCGCCCAAGTCTGTTTTCGGTGCTACTCCTGCTGGTTTGTTCATCGGCCTTTGCCCAGGGAGCCGACACTCTCTCTGGCGGTACCGGTGACGTCAAGTCGGGCACGGTGGCCAAGGAGCCTGCCGCGGCTGATGGCTCGCAGCCCTCTGCGGCCACCCCGGAGGGCAAGGATTGTCATGGTCCCCTCTACTATCGGCTCAAGGAGGAGGATCGGGTCAATCGTGAGAGGGAGACGTCCTTTGGGGTGATGGAGGCGTTTGTGCACAGCACCTCAAAGGTCCTCTACCCCGCGCAGAAGGCGGAGCTTGATCAGTTATTTGCCGAGCAGCAAAAGACCCATGCCCAATGTCTACAGGAGCACCCGCAACCGGCCACATTGTGTTTGGCGATGGCGCGCCGAGATGCTGGTCTCTGCCAATACCAGCCTTCGCCGGAGCAGCAGCAGTGGTGCAACCACCTGCTCCTTGCCTACGAGGCCGTGACAACTCGGAATGCGGCGCCCTGCGGGAAGATCAATCTTGCTGCGGAGCGGGCCCTGTGCGAGTTCGTGGTGGCGGGTGATTTCAATTGCCAGCAACTTGACGGCGAGATGGCGGCTGCGTGCGAAGCACTGGCAGCGGCGCTTTCCGGTGCCCAACTGCCCGCTGACATGCCGGAGGAGGCTCGCAGCGCGCTGCAGTGGATAGTGGCAGTCAAGCGACAGGAGAGTGCGTCCTGCGATGCCCTGTCTGACGACGCAGATCGCAGTGCTTGTAAGGCTTTGCTCAAGGCCGATCCGGCCATCTGTCCCTCGGTGCGCCCCCTGGAAGAATACGTTGACGGCGATTTCTCCTGCCGTCAGCCGCTGCTGTACAAGGCTGAGCATCCGGCGGCCTGGGGCAACCTGGTGGCGCTGACGGTGGCCACAGCGATGGCCGGTCCGGGGCAGTGCGAAGTGTCTCTCGACCTGTTGGAGAATGGTCAGAAGCGCACAATGAAGGCGGACGATGCCTCCCTCGCCGGGAACGGGGACTATGAGCACTATCATCTCTTCACCGGGCAGGGCCGGCTTATTGATGTGCGGGTGAGTTGCCGCTGGTCTCCGCCCGGCGCTTCCCCCGGAGGAGACCAGCGCTGATCTGCGGCTGCCTTTAGTCTCTTCGATTTACATCCCTCGCCGCATCGAGAAAACGATTTGCCACTCATCCCCTGCCAAGCCCACGTAGCTGCAACTAATTATCAGTATTCCCCCCCCCCGGATTTTCCGATAGAAAACCCCTTGACGTCGATATGTGGCGCCTATATTCTTTCTCTGTACCGACAGACTATTTGCTGCTTGCTTGCCTTCTCTCGAAGTACCGACGGCCGAAGCGGGCTGTGGCATTACGGATAGGCTGGATGCGCGAGACATCCACTCTTGGCGTGACCTGGGACGGAGGTACTTGATGGAAGAGAAGCACTCCGCTATGATTGTCTCCTGGACGAAGTTGTTGGGAGCGGCCGTGCGCAGAGTGGTGCAGAGTCAGCCAACGTTCCACGTGGTGGGGGTTGAACGACCGGACGAGTTGAAGTCCGCCGCCTGGAAACACCACCGGCTTGACGCCGTGGTACTGGCAGGCCTCGACGCTCCTCGACCGCAGGGGCCTGCCATTGCAGCGGTGCTGGAGGAGTTGCATGATCTCGACCCATCGGTTCCGGTCGTGGCCCTCGTGCCTGATGAATGTCTCTGCATGCACTTTCTGCATGGAATCGTCCGCCTGGGGGCCGCGTCCTGCCTCGAATGGCAGGTGGATGAAAGAGACTTCCTGAACTGCCTGCACAGTGTCTCCAAAGGCAGCTTGCACCATGGTCCCAGGACCAGTGAGCTGCTCTTGGAGTATGCAACGTGGACCAATGAAAGGGGCACTCGGGGCTCTGGTCGCCAGTTGACGCCAAAGGAACGGGAGGTGGCGGAGTTATTGCTCCAATCGCTGACGATAGCCCAGATTGCTCAACGTCTGGGACGCGCGATAGGCACGATCCAGACGCATTGCAAACGGCTGTACGAGAAGCTTGGAATATCCGACCGGGTTGGCCTCTACCGATGGTGGGTCACCTGCGGACACGGGGGTCCCGGTTCGGACTCCAGTAGCTACAGGAGGAGACCATGAGAGTTTCATGCCTGGTCACGACGGCAGTCCTGCTATTCCCCGCCTGCTCCAACAGCAACGGTCCGTCGTTGACATACGAGGAAGTGAATCGGCAGGCCGATCAGGTGGTCCGGGGAGAGATACCAGCCCGCCACGATGGCCCGGCAGATACCCGTCCGGATTGCGGCAAATGCGCCTGGGACCGGACCTGTTCTCCGGATGGTGAATGCGTACCTTACGGGTGCGAATCGAGCAAGGACTGCCCTGCCGGAGATCTGGTGTGTGACCAGGACACGGGCGAATGCGTCCAGTGTATCGGTCCGGAAGACTGCCCCGATGAACTCTTCTGCGGCGCCGACCATCGCTGCCACGAGACCCATTTCTGCGAATCGGACAAAGAGTGCAAGGACTACGACCTGGTCTGCGACAAGGATGCCGGGAAATGCGTGGAGTGTCTCACCGTAGTTGAATGCACCGACGGAGAGTACTGTGAGCAGGGCTTCTGCCTGGCCGCGGCGTGTGAGGTCGGTGCGAGCAAGTGTGTCGGCAACACGGTCCACGGCTGCCCGGAGGGGAAGTCGTGGACCGTTGCCCAGGCCTGCACCGACAAGGAGTACTGCGAGGAAGGGGAGTGCAAGGACCTTGCCTGCGAGCCGGGAGCAGGCTGGTGCCAGGGCGACATCTACGCGCTCTGTGCAGCAGACGGCAAATCCGTCAAGCTTGAAGAGGACTGTGCGGCAACCGGCAAGCACTGTACCAGTCTCGGATGTGGCGACTGTGCGCCGCAATGCGTTGGCAAGGAGTGCGGCGACGACGGCTGCGGAGGGAATTGCGGTGCGTGCAGCCAGGACGAGAACTGCGTGGCAGGGGAGTGCGTGGCGAAATGCGGCGATGCCACGTGCAGCGCTGCCGAAGGCGAGTCCTGTGAATCATGTCCGACCGATTGCGGTGAATGTCCCGGAGCCTGCGACCCAGCCTGCGATGCTGACCGCGAGGAGTGCCTTGAGGCGGTGACCGGAGAATGGGTCTGCGCGGCCAAACCAGTTACCATCCCTGCCGGGGAGTTCTGGATGGGATGTAACAACTGCGAGGGGTCAGAGGTGATGGAGGAATCATGCAAGAAACAGGAGCATCCCTACCACCTGGTCTATCTTGATGAGTACGCCATCGGGCGGACCGAGGTGACTGCAAACCAGCTTCTTTCGTGCCTTTCACTCGGCGGTTGTCCGTCCTCCAAAGCAGAAGAGAACGAATGCTATGGTGTCCAATACGCGGCATGGACGTGGAAAGAAGAAGGCCTGGGGGACCACCCGGCCAATTGTGTAGCCAAGTCTCAGGCGAAAGAGTACTGCGCTTGGTTGGGACAGACACTTTGCACTGAAGCTCAGTGGGAGAAGGGCGCACGAGGAGGATGCGAGGAGAACGGTGGTGCGTCAAAGTGCAAGAATCAGAGTCGGAAATACCCTTGGGGAAACGAGCAACCTGCATGCTCACTCACCGTCTTCTGGTCATGCGAAGGAGCCACGAAGAGTGCTTGCTCGGCCTCTCCGGCCGGGGACAGCCCTTACGGCCTATGTGATATGGCGGGCAACCTGTACGAGTGGGTCCTAGACTCCTACGCTGCAGATTTCTACTGCTCGGGCGACGATGCCTGCACCGAGCCAACCGAGAATTGCTCCTCGTGTCCGCAATGCGGAACGTGGCCCGGTGCCCCGGAACCTTGGAGCAACCCCTTCTTCGAACTCGGCGGCGCACTTCCGATTGCCCGAGGGGGAAGCTTCACGCATTGGGGCGACGACTCTGTCAGTGTTTCTCGGAGGGCGCCAACCTCTGCGGTTCGCTCAGTCAATGCCGGCTTCCGCTGCTGCTACGCGAAGTAGTGCCCGGCCAGGGCTGAGAGCCTGAACCTTGCGCCTCAAGCAACCTGTGTTGTCACCTACGACACCACCATCTCGGACGGGGCCAATCGATTGCAGCGATGAGTTGGGATTCAGGCATTTCGCCACAATCACCTGGGAACTCGTCGGTACCGCGAGTTTGATACCCACGAAGACCGCGTTCGCGGTATTCCCACACCCACTCAGCTACGGCATAGTCAAACCTGACGGGACTTTTCTTTCTGCTGCAAAGGAGGAACACATGGCTGTCACAATCGAGCTGTTGCCACTTTCTACTATCGAGAAAGCGGATCCGACACCAGTCTATCAGGACACTTCGGACACTATCGACACCAGTCGCTACACTTCTGCTGTAATCGCTTCACGCGTCCTCCGGCTCAGCGACGACGAAACGTTCGTACCCGTTGGAAGCCTGCAGATCGAGGGGTCTGACGATGGTCAGAACTTCGTACCGATTTCAGGAATCACAGTGACGCACGCTGATGTTCCAACTTCGAAGCGGGTCCACCTCAACCGAAATGTACGCCCTGGAGACAACGAGTACTTGTGGCGGTTCCTGCGATGGGTGGTCACCCCCACTCCATCCTCTGGAGACAACCTCGAGTTCTGCGGCCGTGTAACAGTGGTACTCAAATAGGAGGCAATGAACATGGACTTCACCAAGAGAAACAGCATCTGGGCCCCGCCACCGCAGCCAGGCGGACGCCGAATCGCGATGCCCAACTGGTCAGGCATAAGTTCACCCAGTGGCCTGGCGGTCCCCGGTCAACCCCGGCTCATCAGGTTTCAGCCGTTGATTACGGTGATGGTTCCCGACAGTACTGCGGCGGAAGCCAGCGCAATCCAGCCGTTCTCTGGCTGGTTCGACGGTGCCGACATCACTGAAGTCCACTTCAAGGTGGAGGTGCTACAGACGGTGACCGTTAAGCTCGTGCTGGAATCGGCCCCCACCATTGACCCGGATGTCGACCAATGGGACGAACTTGCGAGTTGGACTGCGCCGACAACCAACCCTCCCGAGCCCGACTACGACATCCTCACCGCGGTCTCCTCGAGTGAATTTGATGGCGCCGGAAGTGCGCCGGTCTTCAGGAGCAGCTTCAGCCGGTACATCCGCTGGCGCGTCGAGAAGAACGGCGCCGCCGGACGCGTGTGCTTCCGCATCAAGGCGTTGACAGGCTCGAGCTTCACGCAGTTCGCAGAGAAGCCGCGCGTAATATGAGTGGCTGTAGCAATCAAGAGAGGAGAGGTTCCAGGATGGGAGAGACCAGGCCAATGCAGCCGTTGATCACGGTGAAGGGGAAGAAGGAGGGCTCGGGCACTGTCTATGCTCACAACGTCATTCAGCCAGCGCCCGGGTGGCTGCACATGCCGGATGCGAAGAGCGCGGTATTCCACGTGAACATACTGGCCCTTGACGGTGAGAGCGGTGACCCCGATCGAATGCCCGGGTTGCTCATCGAAACCGCCGCCTCCGCGGCCGGACCGTGGTGGGAGATCGCGCGTTGGGAAACGCCCGGCGATGTGCCGGTCAACGATGTGGTCGGTGCGTCCGGCCGTGCCCCCGGTTTCGCTGCTGACTATACGAATTATGTCGAGCGCTTCGTCCGCTGGAGGATAGATGCTTCTGCGCTCACCGAGTTCGACGACGAGTGGGCGCTCTGCTTCGCCATCGATGTGACGCTCAAGTAGTGTGGTTGAAAAGAGAAGAGGAGGAATCCCCATGGGCGAGACTCGCAGTTTGCAGTCGCTGATTACGGTGAAGGGCGAGAAGGGAGGTGGCAACGTCGTGCAACCGGTGCCGGGCTGGGGCCAGTCAAAGGGCTATGCGGATGGCGTGTTCCACATGCACATACTGGCCCTGGAAGCTTCCAGCGGTGTCCCCAAGCTGGCGCTCGAATCGGCGGCGTCGCCAACCGGTCCCTGGTGGGAGATAGCAAGCTGGAATACCCCGGGCAACGTGCCTGTCAACGAGGTGATAGGGGTTTCGACCACTGCCCCGGCATTCGATACCAGTCCGAACTATCTGGAGCGCTACTTTCGCTGGAAGATAGACGTCAGCGGCTTGACGAGCGCAACCGATACCTTCGCGCTGTGCTTCGGCATCTGCGTGACGTTGAAATAGAGGAGGTGGGTAATGGCCCCCGACAAACCGTTCTGGCCCTGGCATTCGGACTACAAGGATCCATTCTCTCCACCAAAGCAGATCATCCGGCCGCTATATCCTCCCCAGATCGGAGGGGAGAATCTCATCTACAAACCGCCTGCGGTATGTTGCTCTTCTCCCGGTTTCCAGGGCTATGTGCTTCCCGTGCCCGGCTGGGTCACTGCGGATCAGGCACTTGATTTCTCCGGCTGTACGCTGAAGAACCTGCTGCTTGGTGCGGGGATGTCCAATGTTGCGGAGGTTGTGGCAAAGATCAAGCTGTCACAAGGATGGCTCGACTGCGTAGCTCAGGCAAACGGTCCCGTCACGCTTGCAGTTGCGCCATGTACTATGCACACTCCAGTTCCGATGGACTATCAGGCTGCCAATGCGGCAGGTCTCGAAAGGCCAATTTGCGCTAGCTTCTTCGCATTCGTGGGTTCAGGTCCAGGTTCTGGGGACCCAGCTTCCAAAACATTCAAATTCCTGGCAGACGAGCTCGTCTATGTCGGCCCTTTCGCCCAGTCCGTGCAGGCAATATCGATTTGCGCTTTCTTCTACGAGCAGTATGCCAAGGCGGCAGCCGGCAAGTTCAAGGATGTGATCAACTTCGCCGATGGCTCGTCTTACTTGTGGCCGGATTTCTACAATGACTGGGTTGCCCAACACGGGATTCCGCTGGACACGGTGGAATGTGTGCCCGAATGTGACGGGAATACATGTGGTCCGGATGGATGCGGCGGGACCTGCGGTGAATGCGCGCCTGAGGAGGGTTTTGTGTGCGATTCCGGGGTGTGCAAGAAATGCGGGGATGGCTGGGCGTATCCCGACCAATGGAAGGTCGAAGACGGAGCTTGCGTTTCATCGTGTGTGGCACAAGATAGTGGTTGTGGACTGGCTGACAGTGCGTTGGAACATGTCAATTGTGCCTGGGAAGCTCTGAAGTACCTTCTCGCCACAAAGCAGATACCTGACCTTGGAGAGAAGCTGCAGGAAGCCAAGGCGGCAATGGGCGGGGTGGACGGCCTTACCGTCTATATGGGGACATACTGGGGCGGACATGTCATGATGGCCATTAGGTTCTCCAATTGGCAAGCTCCAAAGTATATGCATAAGAAGATCCATTTCGATGCAGAATGGAATCCATGCATAACCGCGTATCACGACCAGCGGATACAGGCAAACGCAGCGTGGAGCGACGTGGGTTCCAAGAACGGCCCATGGAATGCGCAATTTGACAATTGGCTCATGGAAAAAGACGCGGCCGGCAATTTCCTTCACTTCTGGGGTCTGTAAGTGCCCGGGCAACCGTTGTCACGGCAATCAATGTCATCGTGCTCAACTGCCTCCTGCTCTTCCAGAACCGACGATTCTCCCGGGGGGGACCAGCGCTGATCTGCGGCTGCGGTCCGCCCGTTCACTGCCGGCGCAATAGCTTGCAGTGCCTCAGGCTTTCTGCTATAAGTTCCCCGAACTGTTGTGTCTATGCCGCCTAGAGGGACCTTTGGGTGGGGGGAGCACAGCCGGTGCTGAACTGGTTTTACAGCCTCTTTGCCAACGACCTTGCAATCGATCTGGGGACTGCCAATACCAAGGTCTATGTCAAGGGCAAAGGGATCGTTTCGTGTGAACCTTCGGTGGTTGCGGTGCAGAAGGATGCGCGGGGGATGAGAGTCCTGGCCGTAGGTCGTGCTGCCAAGGAAATGCTGGGCAAAACTCCCGGTAATATCGTGGCCATCCGACCCAT
>ERZ890953.892-NODE-892-length-16143-cov-4.698844_pt1 | contig 16143 bp, 6 predicted proteins | sample MGYA00521264_ERZ890953 | MGnify/ENA primary metagenome ERZ890953 (study PRJEB32303, sample SAMEA104408629) | aquatic metagenome | biome: Brackish water; feature: Chemocline; material: water | place: Baltic Sea | collected 2014-10-26T21:54:00 | depth 200 m ...
GTTTTGGGTTTTGCCGGGGCCTGGCCGGGTTGGTGGCCACTGACGTAGTTCATGCGTTGCTGGCGCCGCTGTTGCTTCAGGCGCTCGATTTCGGATTCGTCCTTGACTTCGACCCGGAAGAGATGCTCGGAGAGGTTCTGCCGGATACGGGCCAGCATGTCTGAGAAGAGGTTGAAGCCCTCCTTTTTGTAGAGGACTTTGGGGTCTTTCTGCGCATAGGCCGAGAGACCGACGCCTTCCCTCAAGTGGTCCATGTCGAGGAGGTGCTGCTTCCACTGCTTATCCAACTCCCGCAGATAGCGCTCCTTCTCGTAGAAAGACCACTTCTTCGTCGAGTGCTCCAGGGCAGCTTCCTGAGATTCACCGTCGACCAGGCGAATCTGCGACAGAGAACTGGTAACAGCTAGAACCCGTTCGTCGTAGTACGCCTGCAGCTTGGCCGAGGCCGAGTCAACGACCTGGTCGAAAGTCCGCGGGCAGTCCTGCAGGGATATCTGGACATTGAAGACCGCCTGGAGACCTTCTTCGAGGGCCGTCAGATCCCACTCTTCCGGGGGAATATCTTCGTGGCAGTGCTCTGAAACCACCGCGTAGGCGGTCTCGTCCACGGCATCGAGGACCATCTTGTGGCTCTGCGAGCCTTCGAGAACGCGGCGGCGAAGGTCATAGATGGTGACGCGCTGCTGGTTGAGCACGTTGTCATATTCCAGGAGGTGCTTGCGGATATCGAAGTTCTGACCCTCGACCCGCTTCTGCGCACTCTCGATGGCCTTGGTGATCCACTTATGCTCGATGGGTTCGTTTTCGGGTACCTTCAGCATATCCATGACGCGTTGGATACGGTCGCCGCCAAAGATCCGGAGTAAATCGTCCTCTAGGGAGAGATAGAAATGAGACCGCCCCGGGTCGCCCTGACGGGCGGCACGACCACGCAACTGATTGTCGATGCGTCGTGACTCGTGGCGCTCGGTGCCGATGATGTACAGGCCTCCGGCAGCCACCACTTCCCTCTTCTCTTCTTCGCAGCGAACCTTGAAGAACTCCAGGGCTTCATCGTAGGCCCTGCCCTCTGAGGCTTCTGCTTTGTTGCGGGCCCTGAAGATGGGATTGCCGCCCAGCAGGATGTCAGTTCCACGGCCAGCCATGTTGGTGGAGATGGTGACGGCCCCCTTGGAACCTGCCTGGGCCACAATATCGGCCTCCCGGCCGTGGTGCTTGGCGTTGAGGACGTAGTGTGGCACCCCCTCCCGTTTGAGCAGCTTCGAGATCAACTCGGACTTCTCCACCGAGATGGTTCCCACCAGCACCGGCTGACCCCGCTTGTGACAGTCCTTGATGTCTTCGGCCACGGCCCGGAACTTCTCCCGCTCCGTCTTGTAGACTACGTCGTCGACATCGATTCTGACGTTGGGCTGGTTGGTGGGTACGACCAGAACTTCGAGTTCATAGATGCTCGCGAACTCCTCGTCCTCGGTCTCGGCGGTACCGGTCAGGCCGGCCAGCTTGTTGTACATGCGGAAGAGGTTCTGGAAGGTGACGGTGGCCAGGGTCTGATTCTCGGCCTCGATCTTGACCCCCTCTTTGGCTTCAATAGCCTGATGCAGGCCATCACTCCAGCGACGCCCGGGCATCTTGCGGCCGGTGAACTCGTCAACGATGATCACCTTGCCATCTTCTACGAGGTAGTTCACGTCCCGCTTGAAGAGCGTATGGGCGCGCAACGCCTGATTGGTGTGGTGGAGCCACTCGATATTGCTTGGTTCGTAGAGGTTCCCGACCTGCAGTCGACGCTCCAACTTGTCAACTCCCGTTTCCGTGGTTGCTACGCTCTGGGCCTTCTCGTCAACGACGTAGTCCTGGTCTCTCTTGAGGAAGGGAATGAGTGCGTTGACCTTGTAGTACTTGTCGGTGGAATCCTCCGACGGACCACTGATGATCAACGGTGTTCGCGCTTCATCGACAAGGATGGAGTCGACTTCGTCGACAATCGCAAAGTTGAAAATCTTGTAGCGCTCCTTCTCCGTAAGATTGTCGCCATCCTCTGGCCAGTAGTAGCGATGCACCATCTGCTCGATTTCGAACTTCATGTTGTCGCGCAGATAATCAAAGCCGAACTCGTTGTTGGTGCCGTAAGTTACATCGCAGGCGTAGGATTCCTGCCGCTCAGTTTCATCCAGGCCATGGACAATGGTGCCGGTGGTGAGCCCCAGGAAACCGTAGAGTTGCCCCATCCAGGCGGCATCACGGGAGGCGAGATAGTCATTGACAGTGACCACATGCACGCCCTTGCCTCCGAGCCCGTTCAGGTAGACGGCGAGGGTCGCGACAAGGGTCTTTCCTTCCCCGGTCTTCATCTCGGAGATCATGCCCTTGTGCAGCGCAATACCACCGACAAGCTGGACATCAAAATGCCGCATATTGAGGACGCGCCAGGAGGCTTCCCGGCACACGGCAAAAGCATCAGGGAGAATGTCGTCGAGGGTTTCGCCAGCATCCAGACGACCCCTCAAGACGGTCGTCATTCCGGCCAACTGCTCGTCGTTCATGACCTTGTAAGTCGGTTCCAATTCATTGATCTTGTCGACGATCGGCTGGAACGACTTGAGCACTCGCTCATTGTGCGTTCCAAAGACCTTCGCCAAGACTTTCATCAACATGCCCATCGGTTCCTCTTCGCTACAGTGGTGACTCAGCCAGCGGTGTACGTTCCAGGTCTTTGAGTCCCTCGCCGGCCAAGGTGTTGCCCGGCTCTATCCTGAGTGCCTTTCGATACTCCGAGACCGCCTTGTCAGGCCGCGCCAAGAGTATCTGCAATTTCGCCTTGCGCAAGGGGACCTGCACATTATATGGGGTGGCGCTTTCGGCCTGGTCCAGTTCCTGGAGGGCAGCAAAATACTCACCACGCATCTCCTCGCGAATGGCCTTGAGGAGGTGGAAGCTGGACTGCGCCTTCTTGCTGTTACCTATGGTCAGACGAAGGTCCGAAGCAATGGCTTCGAAGCGATCCCAGCGTCGCATGCGAGCTAGTAGGCCCATGACCTCGAGCCCCAACTCCGCATCGGTCTCTGCACCGACGCGGGCGAGGGCCTCATCGTACATGAGAAGAGCATCATCAAGGAGGCCGCGACGAATGAAGACGCGAGCCTGGATAATGAAGCCATGCTTCTTCTCCGGAAACATCCCTAACAGATAGGTGGCGACGTCATCCGCCCGGTCCAACTCCCTGGCAGTCAAGTAGATCATCCCTAGGAAATTGAGCATCCGAACATCAAACCCGGCAGACTTGATATTGGCGCGGATCAGGGACTCGGTCTCCCCGAAATGCCGACTGGAGTACAGGAAGCGCACATAAGCAAATAGGAGGTCGGGGTCGCTCTTCCAAGCCTCAACAACGATGTCAGGGTCGAGCTTCCGGGAGAGCGCAATCTTGAAAACCTGAAGACGATGCGGCCACGACATCTGCGCGACCTCGAGGAGATGAGTGAGCATCGCCGGGAAGTCATTGAGTTCTTCCGCCAGACGGATCTGGCCGATACGGGGCGCCACACAACGCGGGCAGAGGCTGACGGCGTGCTCATAGAGCCGTCCCGCTTGCTCCAGGTTCTGGCGAGCAACCTGACGACGTCCCAGCAACGTGTAGACCAGCGGGTCATGAGGGTGCCAGGCCAGGGAAGCGTTGCCCAATTGCCGCTCCAGGTCATCGGAACCAACCGTCGCAGAGTTGAACTGCCCCACCAGGCCGGCGTGAACAACGTCACCCTGATTGCGCACCACCCAGGAGAAACCAACAATCAGCAGCAAATAGGCAGTAGCGGCCAGCGGAATCAGCTTGAGGCCACTGATGCGCAGGGGCCACGTACGGTCCTTGCTGCGAGCTTTAGCCCAGCCCCCGCTAAGCGCCCCCATGGCGATAACCGCAGGCAACAGGACGCCGGGAATACGAAGGGCGAAGTCCGCCAACTGCTGGATCCCAAGGGCAAATAGGCCGGCCAAGGCGCCGGCATAGAAACCATCGCTACGGGCGAAGGAGAAACGCCGCCAGGCCAGGACAACGGGAATCAGGAGTGTGGCAACACCGGCAACGAGTCCGAACTCCACCAGCGGCTGCACGAGCTCATTCTCGGCGTGGGAAATAGTGGTCCTGGAAACCAGGTCATTGAAGGGATGGAAGGCTGCGGCAAACGCACCACCACCCGCACCGACCTTGCTGTAAGCTTGCGCCGCTCCCCGAGCACGGTCCCAGAGAAGCATCTTGGTTTCCGCCTCACCAAAGGGGAAGAGTCGGGAATCCTCCACCTGCCCCAGCACTTTGTTGAAGATGACCAGGAAGAGAAAAACAGCCAGGACGGAAAGCAGCACGCCCACGACGGTGACCGCAGGATTGCTGGACCGGCTCCGTCCCCCACCCCAGCGGGTGATGGCCGCGAGGAAGAGTCCCCCCATCAGCATCGCCAGCAGACCGCCTCGAGACAACATCACGACACTGGCGGCAGCAGTAATCAGCACCAGTACCGCGTAGATACCCTTGACCTTCCCGAACTGCGCCTTCTGCCACTGACCGGCAAGAATGAAAAGAGTCAGGTTGAGGAAGCCGGCGGCATTGTTATTGTTGACAAAAGCAGAGATAAACAGCTGCGATTTTGGCACCCCTTGGGCGGGAGAGTAGAAGCCGAGGATGAGCTTCGAGTTGGCGGCGAAGTGAACGAAAACCAGCGCCGCCACCAAGGCTCCGCCAATGCCGACGACAGCCAGAAGCTTGTTGCCGATTCCCTCGCGGTAGGAGAGATTGAAGGCAACGATATAAAGGCACAGGGCCGTTGCAACCAGGCAGATGAGGTGACCGGTAGCAGCCGGGTCGACAGAGATGCGCCCGACCACGTCATACCCAAGTGAACGGGCCTTCGCATATCCGGCAAAAGCGTGGGGCGAAAGGGATTCGAGGAGGCCGTCGCTCAGGGGCATCAGCTGCAAGAACATGGCTCCCAGCAACAACAACCCCAGAATAACGAACCCATCCACCCGAATGCGAAAACCACGCCGAAAACCGAGGAGCGCATATGCCAGCAGGAGCGCCCCGGCGATACCTGCCAGGGTCATCTGAACGGGCCAGTGAACCGCACCAATAGCCAACGGCGCGGCGATTGCCACCAAGCCCAGTCCGTTCCAGATGAAGCGGTGCAATATCTGATTGAGGCTCATTCCCATGGGCGCTGTCACCTTGCGCAAGTCTGCGTTGGCGGTAGCATAAGGGCAACCCCCGGGAATTGCAAGAATCGTGTGGGCGCCTACGTGCGCGGGCGTTGACCTTTGTCAGCCCCTATGTTAATCGTGTGATCTGAACCCGACGTTGTTGGAGGAGAACGCATGAGCCCAATGAAGCTATTCGTCGCCGCAATCGCGATCCTGCCCCTGGCAATCGCATGCCAGAACAAGACTCCGGAGAAGCCTGCGGAGAAGATGCCGGCAGCCTCCGAAACCGTTGCCCCCGAGCCCTCGACCCCAGCGATACCAAAAAGCGATGTCGTGAACGCAGTGCCGTCACCGGCAACCCCTGATGTCGCCGTCCCCCCCGATGCCGCCACCAAGGCCGACATGGTCCCCTCGCAGCCGGCACCGGTCCCAGATGATACGGACAACAAGACCGCTAAGACCGATTCAGAGAAGGGCTTCGCACACATGGAAGCGACCGAGGTCGCCAGGCGTCAGAAGCAGTTCGTTCCCGTGCGCATCGAGTGGGACCAGGGTTTGCTCAACGAGGCCGAAAAGGAACTGGTACGGACCCTCGTACGGGCGGCCCGGGTCGTGGACCACATTTTCTGGATCCAGGCCTCCCCCGACGGGCTCGAATGGCGCAAGAAGCTAGCGCAGTTGCGCGACCCCGAATCCCGCACCCTCTTCCATTACCTGATGACCAACTACGGAGCCTACGACCGGCTGGACGACAATGCCCCATTTCTCGGTGACCAACCCAAGGCAGAGGGAGCCAACTACTATCCAACTGACCTCTCCAAGGAGGAATTCAACAGCTGGCTGGAAGCTCACCCGGAGGACGCTGAGGCCTTCAAGAGCAACTTCACCACCATCGTCCGGAAAGATGGCAAGCTCGTCGCCGTACCCTATTCCGAAGCCTACAAGCGCGAGTTGCAAGCAGCTCATCGCCTGCTGATGCAAGCGTCGGAGCAAACTGACAACGCCTCCCTGAAGACCTTCCTCAAATCGCGGGCCCTGGCCTTCCTCTCCGACGACTACTACCAAAGTGACGTCGATTGGATGGACCTTGATTCCAAGATCGAAGTGACCATCGGACCTTATGAGGTCTATGAGGACCACCTGTTTGGCTACAAAGCTGCCTTCGAAGCTTTCGTGACGGTCAAGGACCCGGACGCCACGGCAAAACTGGACACCTTCAAGAGCTGGCTGGACAAGCTGGAGAAGAATCTGCCGATTCCAGAGGAACACAAGAACTTCAAGCGTGGCTCCTCTTCGCCTCTTCCCGTAGTGGACGTGGTCTTCACCGCCGGTGATACCAGAGCGGGAGTCCAGACCATCGCCTACAACTTGCCCAACGACGAGCGGGTGCGCGAAGAGAAGGGCAGCAAGAAAGTGATGCTGCGCAACGTCGGCATGGCCAAGTTCCACAAGATCCTGAAGCCTATCGCCAGGCGCGTCCTGGTGGAATCGAAGGTCTCCCTGCTGCACCAAGATGCCTATTTCAACCACACTCTGCTCCATGAGATCTCCCACGGCCTCGGGCCGGGGACGATCAAAGTGAATGGTGAGGAGACAACGGTCAATCTCTCCCTCAAGGAACTCTATCCTCATCTGGAGGAGGCCAAGGCTGATATCCTAGGCCTCTACAATGCGCTCTACCTCATCGACAAGGGCGTGCTGCAGTTGCCAGCACTGGACCAGACGGGCGCCCCAGTGACCGGCGAAATGCTCACACCGGAGCAGGCCAAAGAAGCGGTGGTGGCCACCTTCCTTGCCGGAATCTTCCGCTCCACCAGATTTGGCGTGGAAGAGGCCCATGGCAAAGCCAACCTGCTGCTCTTCAATTACCTCATGGAGAAGGGCGCATTCCTGGTTCAGGCTGAGGGCCGAATGGACTACGATCTGGCGCTACTCTTCGGGGCGGTAAAAGAGTGCAGCCATGATATCCTGATGTTAGAGGCCCTGGGCGACTACGACGGCACCAAAGCTTTCATCGAGAAGTACGGTACCGTGGGGCCAGAGATGCAGGCCGCCTGGGATGGCCTTAAGGAAGTGCCCATCGATATCGAGCCCATCTACGAGATCCCGTAAAGGGCTGGTGGGATTCAATCCGACTTTCCTGCGCAGCTGCGCAGGCCGGCTCCGCACCGCGTGGCTGCCCGCCATGGCCCTGGCTACTGGTGTACTTCTGCTGTGGCCGCCCCTGCTACGTTCAATTGACTACCCGCTAAGCCTGGTGGCATCGCCCGTTCTGGCAATGCTTGCGGCCATAATGGGAGTGCTCGAGGCGCGCCGCCGGCCACTGCCCGAGGGGCTGCTTTCCGGCCTGATGCAGATCGCCGCGGGGACCATCCTGGTGGCCCTGCCAGCAGCATTGGCATCAGGATTGTCAGGGAAAGTATGTGAACCCCTCTACGGACTCCTCTTCCTGCTTCTCGGTCCTCTCTGCTCTGGGACAATGGGACTGATTCTGGGCCATGCGCTCGCCACATTTCTGCGTCCCCGACTGGCTTTGGCGCTAGTCCCCCTGCTCTTGCTCGGCTCAGCAGCCATCGCTTTGGCAGAGTTCTTCTGGACCCCCGGGGTCCGCTTCTATGGCACGCTCTATGGTCTGTACCACGGAGCGGTCTACGATGAAGCGGTCTTCGTGGAGTGGCCCTACGCGGCATTGCGCGCCTGGAATCTCTGTGGGGCCGTGGCCCTCATTGCCGGTATCGGTGCGAAGAGGCGCACAGAGCGACGCTGGTGGGTTGCCAGCCTGGTGATGGCAGTGGTCTGGCTAGGCGTAGGGTTGGCGGGGCCCGGCCTCGGGTTCATCAACAGCACCTCCAGGCTGGAGGGAGAGCTTGCAGGCAGCCTCGCTACGACCCACTTTGAGATCCGATTCAAGCCGGGCGGAAAGGCCGAAAAATGGGCCCCGCTCATGGCGCTGGACCTGGAATACAGGGGCAGTCAGATCATGGAATTCTACGATCTGCCCGAGCCATCAGAACCAATCACAGCCTTCCTCTACGAGTCCCCAGAACACAAGGCGTCGCTCATGGGAGCCGGGCGGACATCCATTGCCAAGCCATGGTTGCGGCAGATACACATTCACACGCACGAGGTCGGTGGACGGCTGCTGCACCACGAGTTGGCCCACGCGATGCTGGCCGATGTCACTGATAGTCTGCTGGGCATGCCCGCTGATGGTGCGGGGATCCCGCGCCCCGGCATACTGGAAGGCGCCGCAGTGGCAGTGGAGCGGGGCGGAGAGACCCTGACGACCCACCAGTGGGCCCGTGCCATGCGGGAGGTAGGAATGCTCCCGGACATGCCCTCCATACTCGAGCAACTCTCCTTCTGGTCCCAGTCTTCGAGCCGGGCCTACATCGCCTGTGGGTCCTTCATCAGGTATCTCGTGGAGTCCCGCGGTGCGACGCCGTTCCTGGCTCTCTACCGCGACGCCAGCTTCGCCGAGGCCTATGGTCTACCGTTGGCTGCGCTACTCAAGGCCTGGAACGACTACCTGGACCAGGAGACGCTTTCTGCCCAGGACCTGGAACTGGCGAGATTCGCCTTCTCGCGGCCGCCGGTCTTTGCCAGACAGTGCCCCTATGCAGGTGGTCGCTGTCTCCATCGGGCTCAGTTGGCAGCTGCACTGGGCGACGCTCGGGAGGCCGCCGCGGCAGGGGCTCAGGGGCTCCGCGTAACTGGCGTTGATCTTAGCCTCGGACGGCGCCTGGTCCGCATCCTGCTGGCGGTCAACGCGGTTGACGAGACCATGGCGATCCTCGAGTTGATGCGTCGCCACCATCCCAACCCAGGCATCGTTGCAGAGCAATCGTTGCGCCTCGTGCAAGGGGATGCCGCATGGCTGCAGGGAAGCTCTGAAGAAGCCATTGAAGTGACCGCCTCGCTCCATGGCACACCCTTCGCTCGTCTGGCTTCTCCTGCTGTAGAAATGCGCCTCGCGCTACTCGCCGAACAACCCCCGGAAGCGGTGCGCCGGCTCGCGCTGGGGGCCGTTGTTCGCAGCGAGATCCCGTCGCTGCTCGCGACGGCTAAAGACTCTCTCCCGTCACTGGGCCCGGTGGGCACACTCCAGATCGCGCTGGTCCTCAGCAGATTTCCGTCCCGGCAGCTTCACGCCATGTCACTGTGTACCACCGAGTTGCTAGAGGCTCTGCCCCGCGCACTGCGCTTCGAAGGGGCGCTGCTGCAGACACGCCTGGCGGTGATGGTGGGCGATCTTGAACTGGCGGAGAACACCGTTCAAACCCTTGCCGGGGAAGCACAAAGTGATGCCAGAAAGGAACTGCAAAGAGACTGGAGAGAGCGGATCAAGTGGCTCAGGAAGATAGCAGCTGGGACCGTCTCACGGGCGGGGAAGGGAGAGTCTACTTCTGCAGAAGCTGGCTCAACTTCGACACGTAGCGACTAGCTCGATTGGCGGGGATGATGCCCTTGCCACAGACCTTGTCCACCGTGGAGATTGCCTTTTTGACCGTTGTCTCTGCATCCGCAGCACCTTCAGCAACTGCGCCACGAGCCCGCTTGAGCAAGCCTTTGACGATGGTGCGATAGTGGCGGTTGCGCGCCGCACGTTTGACGTTCTGCCGATGCCGCTTCAATGCTGACTTGTGGTTTGCCATTCTTTCCTCCAGCTGGCTACAAAGCCGTGAAGAGTTACCATCGTCCACCACCTTTGTCAATGAAAATGTTGGGCATTTGACCAAACGGCTTGACGGCGCAGAACTTTTCCCTAAAGTAGACTGACACGTCAGTCTACTTATAATTGCAGGCCGGAGGATGCACCGTGAAAGTTGCAGGAATTGGAATTGATATCGGATACTTATACGCCAAGGCCGTGGCCATTGGAGAGAATGGCCAGGCCGTCTTCGAGTCCTACCGACGCCATCATGGCGATTTGGCAGGCGTTGTCGCCAATCTGCTGCGCGAAAGTGAAGCAGAGTCCACGGTCCCGGTTGTCCTCACCGGAAAGGAGTCGCGCCGTTGGCAACGCACCGGGGACGACTGGGTCCACGAAGCCAGAGCGCTGACCCACGGCGTCGCCCTCCCCGGCAAGCCGATACGGGCCATCCTCCATGTCGGCGCCAGCGGCGTCGCCCTCATCGGACTGGACGAGGGCGGCCATCTCTCATCCTATGAGACCAACACCCTCTGCGCCGCCGGGACCGGGTCGTTCCTGGACGAGCAAGCGGAGCGCTTGGGCATTGAATACGATAACCCAGTCGCACTCCCCGCAGACGAAGAGGTGCCCGACATCGCCACCCGGTGTACGGTCTTCGCCAAATCCGATCTCATTCATCGTCAGCAGGAAGGATTCTCGCGCGCCGCCATGTGGGCAGGGCTCTGTGAAGGGATGACGGCCACCCTCTTCCAGACTCTCCTCAAGGGGCGAGAACTGCCCGGCCGCACCATCCTCACCGGCGGCGTCTCCCAGAACACCTTCGTCCTCACTTCGGCCCAAAGTCGTCACCCTGGCCTGGTCGAGGCCGCACCGTCCGGACATCTTGCCGTGGCCCTGGGGGCTGCCCGGCTCGCCACCCGGGGGCGCGGCCCCCTGACCGTGAAGACACTGCAAGCTCGACTGGCCGAACCTGCCAGCCAGGTGGAGGAAATTGACCTGCACCCTCCGCTGGTACTGGAGAAGAGCAGCTATCCAACCTTTGAGGTAGCGCGCGAGAAAGTCGACGAGGAAGGCAACGAAGTGCGCCTCTCCGTGATCCCTGAGCCCGGTGCGCTGGCTGGTTGGTTGGGCCTGGACATCGGCTCTACCAGCACCAAACTAGCCGTCCTCGACGAGAACGGCGAGGTCCTCTGCGACGTTTACCGACGCACTCTGGGGGAACCCATTGAGGCTACCCGCCGCGCCCTGCGCGCGCTGGAGAGTCTCTGGAATGAACTGGGCGTTGACTTCACCGTGAAGGGCCTGGCTACCACCGGAAGCGGACGCAAGCTGGTGGGCAAGGTCATGGGCGCCGACGTGATCATAAATGAGATCACTGCGCATGCTCGTGGTGCACTGGCCACCGCCGATGGTGAGATCGAAACGATCTTCGAAATTGGCGGGCAGGATGCCAAATATGTGCGGATCCACAAAGGCCAGATCCGGGATTCCAACATGAACTTCGTCTGCTCGGCAGGCACCGGGTCCTTTGTGGAGGAGCAAGCCCGCAAGCTCGGTTACCGGGTCCAGGATGTTGGTGATGTCACTGCCGGGGTGGCTCCTCCGGCAACGTCAGATCGCTGCACCGTCTTCATGGAGCAGGACGTGGTGAAGTTGCTCGCAGCCGGACGAACCCGGGAGGAGGCCATGGGAGGCGTCCTCTATTCCGTAGTCAAAAACTACCTGAACAAGGTCGTGGGGAACCGTCCTGTCTCCACCTCCCGAGTTGTCTTTCAGGGGGCCACGGCACGCAATCGGGGACTGGTAGCGGCCTTCGAGAAGTTGCTCAACGTGGAGGTCATCGTCTCTCCGCACTGCCACGTCATGGGCAGCATCGGCGCGGCGCTGCTGGCCATGGAGAGGGTTGTAGGGGAGAGCCGGTTCGTTGGCTTCGCCGCAATGGACCGCCCGGTTTCCATCGAAATGAGCAGATGCGAACTCTGCACTAATGTCTGCAAAATCACTCACGCCCGCGTGGTCGGCTCGGATGAGGCCGTCTCCTGGGGCTACCTCTGTGGTCGGGAAGAAGATGGTCCCGCCAAGGCGCTGGTCCAGGACCGCGCCTTCCGTGCCCTGTCCACCATGGTCCGCAAAGCCGTGGCGGACTGCAATCGCCAGGCCCGGCCAGAACGCCCCGTGTTGGGGTTGCCCAACTCCCTGTCAAGCCATGGACTGTTGCCCTATTGGACCTCTTTCTGCGGTGCATTGGGGATCCCTGTGCGACTGGGAGGAGATACCGGCGAAGAGGCCAAGGAGGCTGGTCGACAACTCGCCGCGGCAGACTTCTGCTTCCCGGTAAAGGCCCACCTGGGGCACCTGCGCTGCACTCTCAGCGACCCCGAGGTCGACTTCGCACTGGTCCCCTATTTCATCAGCGAAAATCGCAACGAGGAGACCACCAACAGCCTCGTCTGCCCCTACGTCGAAAGCTCCCCGTCCCTCTTTCGGGCCGTTGCCCGTCCGGACGAAGCGGCTCGCCTCGTCGCCCCGATCCTCGATTTCAGGTGGTCCGACAAGCGGCAGGCGCAGGAGTTCTTTGACCGCTTCAAGCCGGTCGTCCCCGGGTTGACCATGGGGCAGGTCAAGGTGGCCTTGAAGGCAGCCCAGGAAGGCTACGCCGACTTTTACGCCCGGGCCGTGGAGAAAGGAACGGAGCTGCTGAAGAAGTGGACCGAGCTCGGGGAACCGGCCATCGTTTTTGTCGGACGCCCCTACAACGTTCGTGACTTCGGCCTCAATCTGACACTGCCTCGGCACTTCGCACAGCACGGATACCACGTCCTGCCCTTTGAGATGCTCCCCTTCCGACCGGAGTTGCTGGGTACCGAGTTCCGCAATGTCTTTTGGGCCTATGGCCAGCGCATCCTCTCTGCCCTCCGTCAGGTGGGGTCGAGTGAGAATCTCTACGCAGTCTACCTTTCCAACTTCAACTGCGGCCCGGACAGCTTCCTGCTGACCTACGCGGAGGAGTTGATGAAAGACAAACCGTTCTTGATTCTGGAACTGGATGAACACGGTTCAGAGGGTGGCTACTTGACCCGGATCGAGGCATTTCTGGACGTCGTCGCAAGCCTCGGCCCCCGCAAGAGCGAGCGCTCAATTCGCGTGCTACGCCCACCGCAGGAAGAGTTCAAGAAGCGCAAAATCTGGCTCCCGCCCCTGCACCCGACTGTGACACGTTTGTTCGCCGCCGCCTTCCGGCACTTCGGCTACGAAGCCGAATCCATGCCCGTTGAAGACCAGGCCGCCTTTGAGCGGGGCCGAGCTGCGGTGCGGGGCTCGGAATGTCTGCCGACTTGCTCCACCGTGGGCCAGTTTCTGCGACTGATGGATGAGCGCCAGCTTGACCCTTCAAAGCAGGCCTTCTTCATGGCCACCGCCAACGGACCGTGCCGCTTTGGCCAGTACGAACTGCTCCACCGCATGGTCCTGGACAAGGCCGGGTACGAAGACGTGCCCATCATGGCCCCCTGCTCGCACAACTCCTACCAGGGCATCGAAGAAGATCTCCGCCGCTTGGGATGGAACGGTTTTGTCATCGGCGACATTCTCTACAAGGCTCGCTGCAAAGTCGCCCCATATGAACTTGAGGCGGGGGCCGCCGATGCCGCTCTCGAACGCTGGGTACAACAATTCGAAGCTGCCTTTGAAGAAGGGCAGAAGCTTGAGACCGTCATGCAACGGGCGATGGAAGATTTCGCCACGATACCAGTGCGCCGGGTGCGGAAACCGCTGGTGGGCATCGTCGGCGAGATCTATGTCCGCTGCAACCCCTTCACCAATGATGACCTGGTGCGCTCAATCGAGAGCTTCGGGGGGGAAGCGTGGCTGGCTCCGGTCTCCGAGTGGTTCCTCTACACCGCGCAGAATCAGGCCTGGTTTGCTCGGGAAGGGCTCAACGGGTTGGCGGCGCGCGGCCTGAGTGTGCTCAAGAACCGGTTCATGATCAAGGATGAGAAGCACTGGTATCAGGTGGCTGGCAGCTTCATGGCCGACCGCCACGAGCCGCCCATGGCCGATGTCCTCGCAGAGGGGATGCCCCATATCCCCTTGAACTTCGAGGGAGAGGCCATCATCACCATCGGGCGGGCTGCGCTCTTCGCCAAGCTGGACAACGTGGACATGATCGTCAACGCCGCGCCCTTCGGCTGCATGCCCGGCACCTTGACCACGGCCATCATGCGCAAGCTGCAGGATGAGATGGCAATCCCTGTGGTGGGCATGTTCTATGATGGAACGCCAGGGTTGAACAAGACCCTCGAACCATTCATCGAATCTATTCGCAATCGTGCTGCGCGGGAAGAGACTCGAGCCCGCAGCGTCCGCAAGTAGCTCTACCAGTACTGTTCCTGGTCCGGGCCTGTAGTGAACCGCCACTCCCAAAGCTGGTCTTGATTCTTCCACTTGCCGGTGAGGCGGACAGTGTACTCGGTGAACCCGAGGAGCGGGTTGTGTGCGTACAGTGCCACGGTTTGCGAGAGAAATCCGGCCGGGTCCGTTGCCGGGTCTACGTACATATGAGCCACCTGGTTGCCATCCGAGTCGAGGAGCAGATGCTCGGAAATGGAGATACTCCCTCCCCCTGACGGAACCGTAAGGGTGATGATCGGGCCGCTGGGGTAGACCTGTCCCGGTGCCATGGGCGGCTGGGGAGATTCGTAGCCGCCCCAGCCAGGAACTACGTCGGTCTGACCATCATAGGGGTAGGCCACCGCGTGGTCGATGGTGACCGAGTGCCTGGAGAAATCCATCACGTCTGTCCCCCCCGACCATTGAAAACAACCACCGGTTGTGGTTCCAAAACCCATCTCAAAGGCATCGGGATGAACGAAGGGGATACGGTGGTAAAGGGTGGCAACCCAGCCATCAATGGCAGCAATGGCATTGCCGTTGAAAGCCATGACCTCCCAGGCGGGATAGCCCTGGAAACCGTACTTGACCATCCTGTCAGCAAAGCTGTTCCCGGAGAAGCCTTCCTTCCAGGCCGCGTTCTCATTATGCGGACTCAAGTTTGAATCCAGATACTTGGAACAGTGGAACTCGAAATATTCGGCATGGGCCTGGGCCGCCAGATTGATGGTCTCAACCTCCACGAGAAGGGGCAGGTCAAGAGCTTGCCGCAGCTCATTGGCGTAATGAACAGCAACGATCTGCGCCTCGGTGGCCGAGGGCGGATAGTCTGATGGCAGGATTCCAACGTCAACGGCGGGGGAAACATCGCCCCCCTCATCGTCGCCCGAAATATCCTCCTCTCCTACCGGGGGGTCATATGCCTTAAGGAACTCGGCCTTCCAGATGCCGGAAACCGAACAACAACCATTGGCCGCGACGAAGTCATAGGTACCGGTTGCCATGAAATCGGTTTCAAAACTCCCCTGCAGAGCCAGGGACCCGCCGCCGCTCTCCAGAGTACCCGAGAAGCTACCACCAAAAATCGGCATGGAAACCGAAGGGTCCACAAAGATGAATTCTGAGTAGCAACCGTCTTCGCCATTACAAGAGACACTGGATGGGCGGAGGTCAAAAACGACTGAGTCCTTCACTTGAAAAGAGAGATGTGCCCCTCCCCAAAAACCCTCGGCAGGACCAGCGGCAGACCCACAGCCAGCGGCAAGAGACAGAAGCGCGGGAACAACGAGGGTGAGCGCGAGACGGAGCAGAACGGATGGGGTGCGCATGACCACCTCCTTCGCGGTGCAGCTTAGTTAAAAGCCAGCGCAGTGTCAAAATCTATGGATACAACTGCATTGCCCTTTTCCTTGACGCTGCTTTCCGGGCTCTGCTACAACTGACAGCAAGGTGCAGGTGAAATGATGGCTATTGGACTTCCTCCGAAGTTCGTACGAACGACCCGGTGGGCATACCTTCAGGATGGAATCGAGGTCGGCCCGTATGATGCCAGTGAGATCGTACAGTTGCTGCAGGCTCGAGAGATTGCGCCGGACACGACTCTGGTTGAGTTGAACACCCGCCGGACGTCTCTGGTTAGCGAGGTTGGCCCCTTTGCCCGCATCATCGTCGACATCGTCCATGAAACCCGGCGCCAGAAAGCCGACCAGGACTTCGCCGCCTCAACTCGTGAAGTCGCCAGTGGTGGCGGCAGACGTGTGCTCCTGGTGACCATTCTGGTCCTGGTTGCCATCGGCGTCGGCGGCACCGCCCTCTTCATCTACAATCCTTTTGCCCAGAAACCCGCGGCCGATAGTCCTCCCCAGGCAGACGCCAACAAGGCGGCTCAACCACCCCCCCCCCCCCCCCCC
>ERZ890953.896-NODE-896-length-16066-cov-5.089501_pt1 | contig 16066 bp, 9 predicted proteins | sample MGYA00521264_ERZ890953 | MGnify/ENA primary metagenome ERZ890953 (study PRJEB32303, sample SAMEA104408629) | aquatic metagenome | biome: Brackish water; feature: Chemocline; material: water | place: Baltic Sea | collected 2014-10-26T21:54:00 | depth 200 m ...
GTTCGAACTGCGTGGCAAAAAGCAAACAGGGTATTTCCTGGGGCATGAAATCATTAAAAACCTGCTCTGCCAAATGAGTTTACAGGAGGTGGCATTACTCACTGATGTTGACCGCCATTTACGCCCACTGATGATCAAAATGGCGAAGATCTCCTAACTTACAACAGAAGGGTGGTGTATGGATGCGGGGTTAAGATGCAGTAGTAAATCTTGTTGTGATTGAGCAGGTTCAGCCAAAGGGATGATTAGAGAACTGACCCTCTGGCTACATCGCTTTCAACTGAATAGCTCTGTTCAAAAGAGCCAAAACATTTTATCCTATATGTACCATTCACAAAAAAGGAGTAATAAAGATGAAAAAGAATAGCAACGTTTTGGTTTTCGTACTGATCGCATATGGTTTTTCCTGGTTGTTCTGGATTCCCGAAGCATTGATCGCAAATAATCTTTGGGTTGCACCCGAAGGTGTAAAGAATATCCTTGCCCTCAACCTTGCCGCATGGGGGCCGCTGGTCGGCGCAATTGTGACTACTTTCATTTATCAAAAAGGCGCGGGCGTAAAAGAGCTGATTAAACGCGGCTTCATGATGCGGATCGGCAAATGGTGGTGGATCGCTTTGCTTATCTTCCCTGTCTTAATTGGTGGTTCACTCGCCATATCGGTCTTATTTGGCTATCCTTTGCCGAGATTCGAAGCCTTGGCAGAGCCTTTCGCCTTACCAATTGCCTTTCTCTTTATTTTCTTCCTCGGCGGCCCCTTACAAGAAGAATTCGGTTGGCGCGGTTATGCTTTTGAACATTTACGCAATAAATACAGCAGCCTGACAGCAGCCATTATCGCCGGTCTGATGTGGGGGCTTTGGCACCTGCCCCTTTTCTTCGTCCCCCGCGCAGAAGATTACTATAATCGCCCAATGTGGGGCTTATTGCTCACAACCGTTCTGGCTGGCATTATTTTGGCATGGCTCTATGCCAACACCAAAGGCGGTACTTTCGCCGCATTGCTCGGACACACCATGTTCAATTGGTCTAACTGGGTCTTTCCTGCCCTGAAATCAGATTCGGCTGCTTTGATTTTATTCGGGCTATACTTCCTGGCTGTTGCTTATATTATCTGGCAGTATGGCAAAGAAAAGCTGACCAAAGAAAACTTCTCAGAAGAAATTACAGCCTAAATTTTTCCTTGGATGAAAAATTGGCGCGCACTTAATTTGGGCTTGCTACCGATATAGATGCTTTTTCATCACCCCTAACAAAATATTCCAAGTAAACACAAAAAAGGAGCGGTTGATTTTCAACCGCTCCTTTTTCTACTCTCAACTATGCTCACTATATGCAGGCATAACCAGCCTTTCTTAACCATACATTGTTTGTTATGGTTAGATCGCCAAAATGAAATGCTAGAGCAAGGTTCAATATTTTTAAGGCCATCACGGCTATGAACTCAACGCTATATAAATCAAATATTGTGTTACCTTACGATTATATTGCCAGCGTTATGTTTAAATAAAATATCTCAAAATCGTTGTTGTAGCGCTTATGTTCCATGATGTTTTTCAGTACTATGCCAAAAACTGAAGTGAAAATATTGGCTTATATTGTCCCCCCACATAGGTATGCTCTACAAACGCAAAAAGGGCGAGAAGCCCACTCGGTTTCATCGCCCTTTTGTATTTGTTTCCCATATACGGGCATAACCAGCCTCGCTCTCCTATATATTGTTGTCTATTGTGATTATATCGCCAACACGATGTTTGGGTAGACGTAGTTAGAAAAAGCTGGTTTAATATTTATACTCACGCCCAAACTTGGAACGAAAAACACGTGGTTGTTGTACACGGCACCGACATACCTGGCAGACCACAAAAGGGCGAGCAATCCGAATAGATTGCTCGCCCTTTGCATAAATCACTGGTTTCTCAGATGTTTTTTATGTCATACAGTTACCAGCTCAGCGCGGTATAAATCAAATATACGGGTATAAATTTCGTCCAAAACTGGCGTTGGCGGCAACGTAGGCGGCATAGACAAGTTCTTTTTCGCCCCATATATGGGCAAATAACATCGAAAAAGACAAAAAACAGTAAACCTTGTGGCATGATGGTTTACGAGAATGGAAGTGCATTATAAAACGACCAACACTCCTCGCATCATATTGGTGTGGGGAGTTTTTTGTTTTGTAACAGAACTTCACCTTACGAAATCATAAGGGGGGGAGAGAAAAACCTTGCCTGAAAGCGGCAGAGAGCAAAAAGGTGGATGTGGAAGAAGAGCGCACGAAATTACGCGCGCATATCCGCTGATTAAGAAAAAGCTACTCCAATGGTTTATATGGGGATGGTGAGCATGTCTTTTGGCCTGAGATCGAAGGCTTGCAGGCCCAACTGAACGCTTTGGAAACTATGGTGCCTGAAGAAGTTGATGCAACCTCTCAAACCTTGTCCGGTCTTACTGATGCCTGGGAGATTGCAATATTGTCGGAGCGTTCTGAGCTAGGAGGATTATCTTCGATGATATCCATGTTGATCTTGGGGCGCGGAAGATTACGAAATTGCGTCCGAAGTCGGAGTATCGCGTCTTGTTTGATATGGTTAAAGGGCTTGTTTCATCGGGTTATGGTTTTTACATGAAAAAGACCTAGTGAATATTATGATCCATCGGTAAAAGCTCCAGTTCAAATTTCTGGGGCTTTTTTTTAGAATCTCTATTAGAAATTATCCGAAACTTTTGATGTCGTACACCTTTGCTTGATATAATCCTCGTATGTCCGCATCGCATCCAAAGATCAGTCTTTTTTTACTGGGCGCTCCCCGCTTGGAAGTGGAGGGAGAAGTTGTCTCTCTGGCAACCCAAAAAGCACAGGCGTTATTGGCTTTTCTCGCCATCAACGAGACGCGACATAGTCGTGAAAGGTTAGCGACTCTTCTGTGGGGGAACGTAAGCGATAAGCGGGCGCGTTCCAATTTGCGAAATGCGCTTTATCTTTTACGTGATGAGATTGGAGAGGACATTTTTTTATTAGAGCGGCATTATGTTGCACTTCAGTCAGATTCTGTATGGGTGGATTTTAAGCAGTTAGAACGCACAGTTTCCCAGTCCCATGTTGAAATTGATACCCTGAAAAACGCACTTGCTTTATGGCGCGCTCCTTTTCTGGATGGGGTCTCTTTTTCGGGCTTGCATGTCTTTGACGAATGGCTTTCGCGCGAGCGTGAGCGTAGCTATCTGATGGTTCGTGATGGTTGGATGCGCTTAAGTAAATTGTTGATTATGCAAGGAGAACAAGCGCAGGCATTGGATGCCGTGCGGCGTGTGATCTTTCTTGATCCGCTTTCTGAAGATGCACATCAGCATCTAATGCGTTTATATTTGCGCACGGGCAACCGTGTCGCTGTTTTGCAAACATTCGAGATGCTTAAAAAATATCTGGAGCAAGAGCTGGGCATTCTCCCAGACCCAGAAAGTGTTGCATTACAACGAAAAGCCTTGAATCTCGAAGCGTGGTTGCCCGAAAATGCTAGTATTCATCTTTCTCATCAAGGGGCGCTAGTGGGGCGCAAAAATGAGATTGAACAACTCTCTGCCCAGTGGCGAATAACACTTCCCGTAGGTCCGGCACGCATGATGTTATTGACAGGCGAACCGGGCATTGGAAAGACCAGTCTGCTCTCAGCATGGCGAGAGAGTTTGCCTAATAATGCGCTTTTCTTAACCACACGCGCCTTCGAACCCCAACGCAACACTGCGTATTCGCTTTGGACACAACTATTACGCGCATCATTTGATGAAATTGATTTGGCAAAGATAGATTTGTCGGAGCAATGGTTGAGCGAACTAGCCAGTTTATTACCGGAACTCTACCAAAAAAGACCTGACCTACCCCGCTCGCGTTACGATGATTCGGAGTTGGCGCGCGGGCGTTTGATGGAAGCTATCTATCAGTGGGCAATAGCGCTCGCCCGGACCCAACCACTTTGCTTTTTTGTTGATGATCTGCAATGGGGCGACCAAGCCAGTTTGCAGGTTTTTGCCTATTTATTGAAAAAAGGTGAAAGCCTGCCTCTTTTTATCGTTGCTACGCAACGCACAGGGGAAACACTTTCTCATTTGCAAGCTACCGTTGAAAAACTGCAAGGGCTGAGTGTTTTGCACACCCAGCCCCTCCAGCGACTATCCTTCGACGAAGTCGGTGTTCTGCTTGCGACACTCGACTTGCAACCCAAAGATCCGATCACCTTCCTCCAGCGCATCTATCAGGAAACGGCAGGTAACCCGCTTTTCGTCGTCGAGATGGCGCAAGCCATCCATCACATAGACCTTGACCGCACGCCGGAACTCCCTATCCCATCGACCATTCAGGGGGTCATCCGTACTCGTCTCAGCCGCCTTGCCAAAGAAACTCGTCAGGTTCTTGCTTTGGCATCCCTGCTGGCGCAAGATTTCAACACCGGCTTTTTGCAAAATGCTGGCAATTTCCCGCCCGCAGCACTCGCCAACGCCCTTGATGAAGCCAGCAAGTTAAACATTATCGTCAAGCAGGTTAGCGGAAGCTATCAGTTCAGTCATATCAAAATTGCCGATGTCCTCGCCGCCGACCTGCCACCTGAAATCAAACAAGATGCCCACAAGAAAATCGCCCAAACACTCGAAAAAAGCGCTTCAGACGAAGTCGAGCGGATTTCCTACCATTATGAAAAAGCAGATGAATTAACCTTTGCTGTGGAATACGCGCTTCGTGCTGCGAAACGTTCCGTGGAATTTTATGTGGATGAGGACGCTCTGACGTGGTACGAACGTGCCCTGAACTTGCTAACGGATAAAAATATTTCCATCGTCCCCGAAAAGGTGCGCGATCTAGCCCCCTTTGAGCAGATTCATATCTCCGAACATTTACCCCTCGATGTGCTCGGTCTTGTCTACCGTCAACGTGGGCTGATCGCTCAACGAACGGGGAATTACGCCCAAGCAGAAGCGGATTTTCGTCTTGCTTTAGGGCGGGCAGAAAACCATCAACGCCTCGATGAGCAGGGGGCGGCGCATAACTTGATCAGTTTCCTTGCCTATCTCCGCAGCGAATATCATCTTGTCGCAGACCATGCCCAACACACGCTCGATTTCGGCACAAAAGCTGATGTCCCCCAACTTCGCGCCGCGGGTTTGCGCAATCTGGGTATTGCTGCCTATCATACGCAGGATTTTGACCGTGCTCTTTCTTTATATAAGGAAGCGCTAAATGTCTACGAGGGCGTTGAAGATAAAGTTGGCATCGCGACCTGCTATAACAACACTGGCTTTGCGCTACGCACTTTACGCCGCTATGAAGAGGCGATTCTTTCCTTTGAAAAAGCCTTCGATCATTATGAATCTGCGGGTCAAATGGAGGGACAAGCTCTGATCCTTGCCAATATTGGCAGGACTTACGCTTCACAAGGCGATGCAGAAAAAGCGCTCGATTATCTTGATCGTGCCCATCAACTCAGCCGCGATATCCGTGCAGACTGGATTACGGTTAAAGTCTGGCGCACAAAAAGCAGAGTCTTTGCTCAAAAGGGGGCATGGGAGAAAGCTTTCGAAGCTGCGACTGAAGCGAAATCCCTCGCAGAAATACTTGGTAGCGATGAAGACCTCGGCGCAGTTTACCGCCTTTTGGGTGAGATCGCCGCAGCATGGGAAGAGAGCAATCTGGGCGCACCGGAAGCCTATTTCACGCAAAGTATCATTATATTGGAGAGAGTCGGCGAACAATACGAGATCCAACGCAGCTTGGATAGTTTCGAACGGTATAAAATATCCACTGGAGAGTAGATCACGTTTTTTGTGCTTTCACAATTGTTTGGACAATGAAAACTGTCGTCATCATTCCGAATGCTCTTTGCAACACCAGACAGTTGGTTCAGCGCCATGCGGTTTTCCCATTTGCATAAAAATAAGATAAAAAACGACTCTTTTTACGAAAAAATATCTGCTTGATGATTTACAAAAGATTTTTTTGACATTTTTTTGACGATTGTCGTCTATACTTTTTCATATCTGCCTTTCCATATTTAATTTTTTTTCAAAGGAGAAGAAAATGAAACGTGTACTTACTTGGATGACCTTTGGTATCTTGGTTGCTGTTCTGATCGCATCTTGCGCTCCGGCAGAAGCCCCTGAGCCAGAAACCATCGTGGTTACCGAAGAGGTTGAGGTCATGGTCGAAGTGACTCCCACCCCCAACCCCGATGGAATCACCCGTGGTGGCACGCTTGTTGCTGCCATCAGTGCTGATCCGCAGGGCTTTGACCCGCACATCACCTCGGCACACTCCAGCTTCGAGATTCTCGAAAACGTCTACGACACGCTCGTGACCGTTGACGACAATCTCAACATGGTTCCATCACTGGCTGAAAGCTGGGAAGTCTCCGACGACAACCTGACTTGGACTTTCTATCTGCGTGAAGGCGTCAAATTCCACAACGGGCGTGACCTGACCGCCGACGATGTGGTCTACAGCTATGAGCGCATCTTGGACGAAGAGACCGGCTCTGGCGTGGCGTGGCGATTTGGCTCTGTGTCTGGCGTGGAAGCGGTTGACGATATGACCGTCGCCATCACACTCACTGAACCTTCCCCCAACCTGCTTGGGCGCATCGGCGCTTATAAAGGCATGGCGATTGTTCCGAAAGAAATTGTTGAAGACGGCACCATCGACACCTTCCCTGTTGGTACGGGTCCCTTCAAATTCGTGGAATTCACGCCTGGCGACCATGTCACTCTCGAAGCCAATCCCGACTATTGGGAAGAGGGCAAACCCTACCTCGATGGCGTGACCTTCCAGATCATCCCCGATGAAACTGTGCTGCTCACCAACCTGATGACCGGCGAAGTCGACTGGGCGGACAGCCTGCCCCCGCAGCGTGTGACTGAACTTGCCACCTCTGGCGAGATCATCGTCCAGAAGAAGAGCGGCGGTGACTACTGGTACATCGGTTTGAACCTGAACCGCGAACCTTTCAACGATGTGCGCGTCCGCCAAGCGATTGCTTATGCCATCAATCGTGATGATGTGGCAGCTGCCTCTAAATGGGATACTGCGACCCCGAATCAGGGTCCCATCTCCCCTGATAGCTTCTGGTACTACGATTACCAGCCTTACGATCAAGACCTCGAAAAAGCCAAAGAATTGCTCGCTGAAGCGGGTTATCCCGATGGCTTTGACACAGAATTCATGCCTACCACTTTCTATGAAGAGACCGTTCGCTCCGCACAAGTCTTGCAGGCGCAGTTAGCGCAAGTCGGCATCAATGCTGATATTCGCACCCTCGAATGGGGCACCTGGCTGGAAGAAGAAGGCGCAGGTAATTTCGATATGTACATCTGCGGCTGGGTCGGCAACCTTGACCCCGATGATTACTTCTACGCCCAGCATCACACCGATCTCTTCTTCAACTTCACGGGGTACTCTAATCAGGATGCAGATGCCTTGCTCGATCAGGGTCGCACCGAAACCGATGAAGCCAGCCGAAAAGAGATCTACGATCAGGTGCAGGAACTCATCATTGACGAAGCGCCTTACGTCTTCCTCTATAGCTCCGATGTTGTTCAAGCCTGGAAACCCTATGTCAATGGATACGCTACCATCGGCACCAATGCCAAGCGCTTTGAAAACACCTGGCTAGATAAATAAACTACATAACTCCTTCATTTTGATGCGGGGGCGGTTACCCGCCCTCGCATCATTTTTATAAAGCTACCTCCTTCATCATCAGGAGATAATCTATGGCTAATTTCCTTCTTCGTCGTCTTCTTTCAACTTTGCTCGTTATGTTGGGCATCTCATTTGTCGTTTTTATGATCGTCCATCTCGTACCGGGCGACCCCGTGCGGATTATGCTCGGGCTTCAAGCCGATCAAGCCAAAGTAGAAGAGATTCGCCATCTAATGGGCTTCGACCGTCCACTCATGGTGCAATATTTTGAGTGGCTTAAAAATGCACTCCAGGGGGATCTTGGCGAAAGCTATATTACCGGGCAGAAAGTCTCCGAAGCCGTCTCTCAGCGTTTGCCCGCCACCATGTCCCTCGCTTTTACCGCCCTGCTAATCGGCGTCGTTATCGCCGTCCCTGCGGGCGTCATCTCAGCCCTCAAATCCGGTTCAAAATGGGATTATTTCGCCATGGTCTTTAGTCAGGTCGGTGTCTCGATTCCTGATTTTTGGTTGGGGATTATGTTCATCCTGATATTTTCTCTCTATTTAGGCTGGTTGCCGCCCTCGGGCTATACCAAACCATCCGAAGATTTTGGGGATTGGCTGCGCCACCTGATTTTGCCTGCTACCACTATCGGACTGATTTCCGCCTCGATTATGACCCGTTTCATCCGCTCCGCTGTGCTGGAGATGGTCGCCAAAAACCACGTCCGCACCGCCAGAGCAAAGGGCTTGCCGCAAAGTCGTGTCACTTCTCGCCACATTCTTCTGAACGCATCCATTCCCATTGTCACGATCATCGGTTTACAACTTGCTTCCCTCTTAGGCGGTGTGATTATTGTTGAAATCATCTTCGCTTGGCCCGGGCTAGGACGCCTCGCCCTCGATGCGGTCATGCGCCGTGATTATCCGATGGTGCAGGGTGCTGTGCTGATGGTAGCGCTGGCATTTGCTGTCGTGAATTTGATCGTGGATCTTCTCTATGGTTATCTTGATCCTCGTGTGAAATATTAGTCGCATCGACCGTGATTTAGGCTTGCTTCCGTTACCCAAGCCTAGTGCCCGACACAAACGGAATCCACCTCACGCTCGGCACACAGCAAACAAACGCCACCCAAGCCGAAACCGAGTTCGATTCGCTTTTCTTCCTTCTAAAACAGGAAAAATGTTATGTCAATAAAATCTGAAGCCATTGCCCCACCAAAATCCCAGCTTTGGGAGACGATCAAATTGATGCGTCACAATAAGCTGGCAATTTTGGGTGTTGTTATTATCCTTTTTTTGATTGTTTTTTCTTTTATTGGCGATTCAATCGCCCCTTACGATCCGATTGCGATGGATATTATGGGGCGCCTGCAACCGCCGAGTGCGGCGCATATTTTTGGGACGGATGATTTTGGGCGAGATATTTTTAGCCGCGTGATTGTGGCGACGAAGGTTTCGCTGAAGGTCGGCGTCATCTCGGTTGGGATTTCGCTAACACTTGGTACATTTCTGGGGGCGATCAGCGGCTATTACGGCGGCTGGATCGATGAGATTATCATGCGCATCATGGATATTTTATTTGCCTTCCCTGCAATTTTGCTGGCGATTGCAATTTTGGCGGCGCTGGGACCAGGTGTAGAGAATGCGATGATCGCTATCGGGATTGTGTATACGCCAATTTTTGCCCGTATTACGAGGGGCAGTGTGATTACGGTGCGGGAAGATGTTTATGTGGATGCGGCACGGAATTTGGGGGCGTCGGATGCTCGGATTATCTTTTTCCATATTTTGCCGAATGTGATCGCCCCGATTATTGTGGAAACGACATTGAGTTTGGCCTTTGCGATTTTATCGGAAGCGGCGCTCAGCTTTTTGGGCTTGGGCACGCAACCGCCCGATCCGAGTTGGGGACGGATGCTCAGCGAAAGTCGCGGTTTCATTCAGGATGCACCCTGGTTGGGGGTTTTCCCCGGCTTGGTCATCATGCTGACGGTGATGGGCTTCAATTTCCTCGGCGATGGCTTGCGAGATGCACTCGATCCCCAAATGCGGGATGTGCTTGAATCTCGTAGCGCTTGACATATAGATAAATGGAGAACAACATGGCTCCTTTACTAAACGTTGAAAACCTGCAAACCCAGTTCAAAACCGAAGAAGGTTTGGTACATGCCGTTAATGGCATCTCATATTACCTAAATGCCGGTGAGATCTTAGGCATCGTCGGCGAGAGTGGTAGTGGCAAAAGCGTCAGCGTCCTTTCGCTGATGGGATTGTTGCCCCAGCCGCCCGCTGTCATCACTGGCTCAGCGCATTTTGAAGGCAGTGACCTGATCAAGCTCTCTGATGACGAGTTGCACAAAATTCGGGGCAACAAAGTAGCAATGATTTTTCAGGACCCAATGACCTCCCTGAACCCAGTTCTAACTGTTGGAGAGCAAATTCGTGAAACCCTTGAAGAGCATACCGACTTGAAGGATGAGGCGATGCAGGCTCGCATCATTGAGCTATTGAGTTTGGTAGGCATCCCCATGCCTGAAGATCGAGCGAAACAATATCCGCATCAATTTTCGGGCGGGATGCGCCAACGAGCCATGATTGCGATGGGCTTGGCATGTAACCCGCAACTCTTGATCGCCGACGAACCAACTACCGCCCTCGATGTCACCATTCAGGCGCAGATCGTGGATTTGGTCAAAGGTCTCCAAAATAAGATCGGGATGGCAGTCATCTGGATCACACATGACCTCGGCGTGGTTGCCGGTCTAGTGAATCGGGTGGCGGTGATGTATGCTGGTCACATTGTGGAGACCGCTCCTGTCAAGACCCTTTACAAAGACCCTCGTCACCCTTATACGCTCGGTTTGCTCGGCTCCCTGCCCCGTCTGGACGAAGATACCCGCCAGCCGCTCATTTCCATCGACGGGATGCCGCCCGACCTGATCGATTATCCCAAAGGCTGCCCCTTTGCGCCCCGTTGCGCCTACGTCATCGAGAAATGTCAAACCGAAAATCCGACCTTGCAACCCGTTGGCGACGATCACGAATCCGCCTGCTGGGTCGATGTTCGAAACGAAGGATAACCCATGAGCGATACTCAAACCCTCGTACAGGTACGCAACCTGAAAAAACATTTCCCTATTCGATCAGGCTTGCTCAAACGGCAAGTTGGTGCTGTCAAAGCTGTGGACGGCGTTTCCTTCGATATTATTCAAGGCGAGACCCTCGGCTTGGTCGGTGAGAGTGGCTGCGGTAAATCGACAACAGGGCGCACCATCCTGCAACTCGAAACGCCCACCGCCGGCGATGTGAACTTCAACGCTGAATCCCTCAACGCCCTCAAAGGACGCTCTCTGCGCCAAAAACGGCGTGAAATGCAGATGATCTATCAAGACCCTTATGCCTCCCTCAACCCCCGTATGACGATTGGGCAGATTATCGCCGAGCCGATGGTCATTCACGGTATGAAAACCGAAACAGGCTACCGCAAAGCGACAGCAACCGAACGCAACGAACGCGTTTATGAATTACTCGAACTCGTCGGGCTAAACCCTGCCTTCATCAACCGTTTTCCACATGAGTTCTCTGGCGGACAGCGACAGCGCATCGGCATTGCCCGTGCGCTCGCCTTGCAGCCCTCTTTCATTGTCTGTGACGAACCCATCGCCGCCCTCGATGTTTCCATTCAGGCGCAGGTTGTCAATCTGCTTGAAAAATTGCAAAAAGAATTTGGTCTTACCTATCTCTTCATCGCCCACGACCTAAGCATGGTGCGCCACATCTCCGACCGCATCGCTGTCATGTATCTTGGCAAAGTTGTCGAACTCACCGACCGAGATTCGCTCTACAAAAACGCCATGCACCCCTACACCAAAGCGCTACTTTCCGCCGTGCCCATCCCCGACCCCGAAGTCGAAGAAACCCGTGAGCGGGTCATCCTCGAAGGCGATGTCCCTAGTCCCGCTAACCCACCTCGGGGGTGTAATTTTTGCACCCGTTGTCCCGTCGCCGAAGAAATCTGCTTCCAAACGGAACCAACTTTCCAGGAGGTTGAAGCGGGGCATTGGGTCGCTTGTCACCTCTACGAATAGGAAATCCCAAACGTGGATCAACAAAATGCGCCCCTTCCCCTTCGAGTCCTGCTGGGCATTGGTTTGGTTTCGTTGGTGGGATTTTCTCTTCAGATTCTGCTGACTCGCCTGTTTTCCATCCTTTTTTTCTACAATTTTGTCTTCCTGATCATTTCCATAGCCATTCTCGGCATTGGGCTTGGGGCAGCGTTTGTGCAGCGGATGCCGGGTGAGAACACCGACCACCAAGTCCGCCTGTCAGCTTGGTCGGCGAGCTTCGGCATTCTCCTGTTGGTGGTTTTCTTCGTCACCCCTTGGACATTTGACCCACGCCTGCTTTTCACCCTGCTCTCGCTCTTAATTTATGCGGGCATTGGCGCTATCTCAGCGATCCTTTTTCGAGCGTGGTCAGCGCAAAGCGGCAAACTCTATGCCGCTGACCTGTTTGGTGGCGCAATGGGCGCATTGCTTGCCCTCGCCCTGATGAGCCTGACGAGCGGCATCACAGCCTTGCTCCTTTTGCCTTTTTTGTTGAGTCTCGCCGCCATTTTCCTAACAAAAAAAACGAAATTTGCTCTTGCTCTTCCCGCTATCTTCATTCTTATCTTTGCCCAAAACACTCTCTGGCAAACCCTTGCAATTAATCCCGCCCAACTCCTCACGCCCAAACCGCTCACTCGCCAGTTGAATCAGAAACCCGCCACCGAGATTGTCTACACCACCCAAGATGCCCTCGGACGTATCGACGTGGTCGCAGATGCCGACAATCCCGCTCAGAAGCTGGTTTTTATGGATGGCGCTGCTGGCTCGGTCATGCCCACCTATCCCAAAACCGAAAATGAAATCGGCCTCCAGCGCGGCGATTTGGGCTATTTCCCCTTCTTGTGGACATTGCCGGAAAATACGCTCATCATTGGTCCCGGTGGCGGCAAGGATATTCTTTTTGCGCATCTAGCCGAAGTTGACGAAATCGACGCTGTCGAAGTTAGTCGTGGTGTTACCGATGCGCTGGCTGCCTTTGGCGAGTACAACGGGAATCTCGCTGCTCGGCCTGAAGTTAACTTGGTCGTTGACGAAGGACGCTCCTATCTGCGCCGCAGCCAAAAAGATTACGAACTGATCTATCTCTCCGAAGTAACTAGCCTCTCTTCCGAGTTGGCAGGCTATATGCTCGCAGAGAATTACGTCTACACCACTGAAGCGATGCAGGATTATTTGGCGCATCTCAGCAATGACGGTTGGCTCGCGATCAAACTCTACGACGAGTTCACCCTAACTCGTGCCTTTACGACCGTTGTGCAAGCATTGGTCGAATACGGCAGCAGCGAAGCGGAAGCCGCTCGGCACGTCGTTGTCATCCTTGACCCCAAAGCGCTCTCGCAGGAAGACCCCTTCCGCAATCCACTTTTGCTGGTTGCTCGTGACCCCATCACCCCCAGCGAAAGCGAAGAACTTTTGCGTCTTGTCGAATCAATGCGTTTTATTCCCGTCTTTATTCCGCACGTTGTCGAACAGGGGGCGCCTGGCGCAGTCGCCCAAAGCCAAACAACGATTGCCGAACTTGTAGCGAACTTCGAGCGTGGCGACATGTCCCCTACCACTGACAATGCCCCCTTCTTCAACGAATTCAATCTCGGTTTGCCTCCCTTGCTCAAAAATCTCTGGGGAACTTTGGCGGTTTTTCTGCTCATCACGTTTGGCTATCTTGCTTGGCAAAAGCCCAATTTGAATATGTCGAATTATGTGGCTGAGAACTTTTACTTCTTCAGCTTGGGAACTGGCTTTATGCTCATTGAAGCGGGACTTTTACAACACCTTTCCCTCTTTTTGGGGCATCCAAGCCTGAATTTGAGCGTCGTTCTGCTTGCCCTCTTACTCAGCAGCGGCTTGGGCAGTTGGCTTAGTCAACGACTGCCAGCCATAAAGAAGAGCGCTCCGCTATTCGTCGCTATTTTCGTCATAATCCAAGCCTTTGCCCTCCCACCAATGCTACAAGCCTCGCTCCAATTTCCGCTTTGGGCACGCATCGGCTTGGCGTGGCTCCTCATCTTACCGCTTGGCGTTGTGTTGGGGATGCCCTTCCCGACTGGCTTGGGTAAGACCCAACAGAGCTTCGTTCCCTTGGCGTGGGGTGTAAACGGCGTTGGCTCGGTTGTCGGCGCGGTCACCGCCATCAGCCTCGCCATGAGCTTTGGTTTTCAAGCTGTCTTTCTGTTGGGCGGCGGCATCTATCTCCTCATCGCAGCCCTTGCAAGGAGACTGTGGGAATGACCACCTCGCCCACCAGCGAGATTAAACTTAGCATCGAAGAATCTTTCGATCTCACCTCGGCGCTGGCTAAAGTCCGCTCTGCGCATGCCCCTGCTTTCTCGCCTGCTGGTAATCAAATTGCCTTCCTCTCCAATCTAACAGGTTTACCCCAAATTTGGGTGATTTCGTTTAATGGTGGTATGCCCCACATGATCACGGCTCTCGATGAGCCGATCACATGCTTTCGTTGGTCCCCTAATGGACAGCAAATCGCCTTCGAGTTGTCGCCCGGCGGGAGTTCACGCACACAACTCTTCCTCATCAACACTGATGGTACAAATCTACGCCGCTTATCGCACAACACCGAGAGCACCCATCAGCTTGGGATTTGGCATCCGTTGGGGCAAAAACTCTCCTTTTCGTCCAATCACGAAACTCCCGCTCATTTGCATACCTATTGGCTGGATATCCAAAGTGGCGTTTGTGAGCGCATCACCACGAACAAGGGTATTGGTCATCTCACTGACTTGGATGCGGACCAGAATCTCGCCTTGCTCTATCGGATGGATGACCGCACAGACAGCAATATCTATTTGTTGGATTTGGATAAAAACACGGAACGCTCGTTGACCCCGCACTTGCCACCGTCAAAATATCAACATGCCCAATTTGGTCAGGATTTCGTCTACCTGATCTCGGACGAGGGGCGTGAGTTCCCAGCCTTTGCCCGTCTCAATCAGGATACCGCTAAACTAACTTTTGTGGCAGAGAGAGAAAATGCCACGCTGGTTGAGTTCGTTCTGAATCCAGCCAAGGATACGGCGTTTTTGTTATGGCAGACTGCCGAGGGCATGGTACTCACCCAATGGACAGAAGCAATCCAAAATTCACGTACGCTACGAGCATTCCCTCCGCAAACCGAAATTAGCGAGTTGACCATTTCCCCCGACAGTAAATCTGTCGCTTTTTCGTTATCCCATCCCCAAGCACCAAAAGAAGTATTTCTACTGGATGTGGAAAGTGCCGAATCACATCAACTGACTTTTAGTCCCCATGCTGGCGTGCGCTTTGATGAGTTAATTGCGCCAGAGGAAATCTTTTTCCCTGCCAATGACGGTTTGGCGCTGCAAGGTTGGCTCTACTTGCCCGAAAATTTTGCAAAGCCAGGTGCAGCGGTGGTCAGTTTTCATGGTGGACCCGAAGCGAGAGAAGGCACGGCGTTCAACCCGCTCTATCAAGCGTTATTAGCGCAGGGCGTGGTGATTTTTGCGCCGAATGTGCGTGGCTCGGCGGGCTTCGGGAAAAGCTACGAGCACGCTGATAATGGGCGGTTGCGAGAAGACGCTTTCGCTGATGTGGCGGCGTGTACGGATTTTCTGGTGCAGGAAGGCATCGCCGACCCGCAGCTTATCGGCGTTATGGGCGATTCGTATGGCGGCTATCTCACGCTGGTCAGTTTTACCCATTTTGCAGATTTATTTGCCGCAGGCGTGGTCTGTTCGGGCTTCTCCGATTTTGAGACTTTCTTCGCCAATACCGAAGCATGGATCGCTAAAATCTCGAAGACGATTTACGGCGACCCAGAAAAAGATGCCGCTCTTTTGCGTGAAATCTCACCCATCCACAAACTGAACGCTTTGAAAGCACCCTTGCTAATTTTTCATGGGGAGAACGATACGAACGTCCATGTCTCAGAGGCTGAGCAAGTTGCTATGGTGTTGAATGAGCCTAACAAGGTATCTTCGTATTATCTGGTTGATGGCGAAGGCCATGATTTTCAACGCTTGCGAACACGCGTAGCACAAAATCATGCAATTGCGAGTTTCTTTGCGAAACACCTTTTAGGTAACTGAGAAGTCCTATTGGCCCTGCATAAACTCGCAATGTAACAAACCTTGCATCTGTTATGCCAGCACAGTAACGATCTCCGCGCGGTATAAATCAAATATACGGGTATAAGTTCCGCCCGACAATGAACCACATTTAATACATACCACAATATACGGGATCAAAGTGACCCAGAGGCAATACCGCATAACTTACTACGGGCTCTCTTCTGGTATAGAGTACCAGAGTTG
>ERZ890953.897-NODE-897-length-16065-cov-7.806808_pt1 | contig 16065 bp, 11 predicted proteins | sample MGYA00521264_ERZ890953 | MGnify/ENA primary metagenome ERZ890953 (study PRJEB32303, sample SAMEA104408629) | aquatic metagenome | biome: Brackish water; feature: Chemocline; material: water | place: Baltic Sea | collected 2014-10-26T21:54:00 | depth 200 m ...
TCCTGCCGGGTTCACACATTGAATATATTAAGCCTTTCCTGAAAATGGATGGGCTTTTTTATTTTATGGAAGTTATAGGATATACTTTTCTTCGATATTAAATTTATATATTTGACCCCTATTTAAATCAATACTATTAATATGAAATTATTACAAGGAAAAACTGCTTTAATTACTGGTGCCGCTAGAGGTATAGGAAAATCAATTGCAATGAAATTTGCCGGCGAAGGTGCAAATGTTGCTTTTTCCGACTTAAACTATGATGAGAATATGGAAGCTACAGAAGCTGAGTTAATTGCTCTTGGTGTTAAAGCTAAAGGATATGCATCTAATGCTGCTTCGTATGATGATAGTGAAAAACTAATTAATCTTGTTGTTGAGGATTTTGGTAGAATTGATATCCTTGTAAACAATGCAGGTATTACTCGCGATAATTTATTGATGAGAATGCAGGAAAAAGATTGGGATGCTGTATTAACAGTAAATCTTAAATCAGCTTTTAACTTAACCAAAGCCGTACAACGAATTATGATGAAGCAACGTGTTGGTTCAATTATTAACATGAGTTCTGTAGTTGGGGTTAGTGGAAATGCTGGTCAGTCAAATTATTCTGCGTCAAAAGCAGGTATGATAGGGTTCACAAAATCCATTGCTCAGGAATTAGGTTCACGAAATATCCGATGTAACGCAATTGCACCAGGTTTTATAGAAACAGATATGACTCATAAACTTAGCGATGAAGTTCGTGAAGCATGGATTAAAAATATCCCCTTACGTCGATCAGGTAAACCTGAAGATGTGGCCGATGTTGCTACATTCCTGGCTTCCGATTTGTCATCCTATGTATCCGGGCAGGTGATAAATGTATGTGGAGGAATGGATACTTAATAGTGAATCGTGATTAGTAGATGGGTATATTATTTGTTTTCCAATGATTATTTAACTCATCTCTTATCTAAGTACAAACAACCATTTACATAAATAACCGCAAGTGATTACTGAAATTTTCATTTCTTATTCCTGGTGGACTATACTATTAGTCATTATTACCGGGCTACTATATGCAAGCCTGCTATACCTAAAAAATCCACAAAATAAACTGAATAGTTTAGTATCTGTAGTTTTATTTATTTTCAGGTTTTTAACTGTTTCATTTTTAGCTTTTTTACTTCTTGCGCCATACGTAAAGACTAAAAAGAAGCATATTGAAAAACCAATTATTATCATGGCCCACGATAATTCGTCCTCTGTAATAATTGGCAACGACTCTGTAAATCATTTATCATCATTTCATGAATCGATCAATAAACTTGGTGCCGAATTGGCTGAACATTATGATGTAGATAGTTATTTGTTCGGTAGTAAAATAGTAGAAGGAAATGATGTTAATTATGAAGATGAACTATCAAATTACTCTGATTTTTTTAGTCATTTGAATCAGAACTACAGTAGTTTAAATGTGGGCGCAATGGTTTTAATTGGAGATGGAATAGTTAACAATGGTATTGATCCTGTGTATGCCGCAACAGATATTAATTATCCTATCTATACAATAGCCCTAGGCGATACAATACAATCAAGGGAATTAAAGATTGACGATATCAGGCACAACTCGATTGTTTATTCTGGTGATATTTTTCCAGTCGAAATAAGTATCTCTGCCAATATGTTTGATGGTAGCAAAACTAAGATTAGCCTCTTTGAGAATCGTAATCTTATACAAGATGAACAAATTGTAATTACTGGAAATAACTACAGAAAAACGGTAACCTTTAATGTACCAGCATCAAATTCAGGCAAGCGAAGGTTTAAAGTTGTGATTGATAATATAGAAGGTGAATCGGTTTTGGAAAATAATAGCAGAAATATTTTTATTGATGTTGTAGATAGTCGAAAAAAAATCCTAATACTGGCTGGAGCACCTCATCCTGATATTGGCGCAATTAAACAAAGTCTTAGTTTAAATCCAAATTTGGAAGTCGAAACAGAATATATAAGTGGTTTTAATAAAGAACTTACCAATTATGATTTGATAGTTCTTTATCAACTTCCATCAAAAAATAATTCAGCGCCTAAGGTTCTCAAAGCTATTGTACAAAATGAAATGCCGGTACTTTTTGTTTTGGGTAATCAAAGTAGATTATCAGTATTTAATAATTATTTTGAGGGGATGAATATTATTTCAGCCTCAGAATCAATGACGAGTGCACAGTTTGAGGCAAATAAACAATTCACATTATTTTCATTTAACCATGAATTGGAAAATCAGTTGGCATCATTTCCTCCATTGTCAGTTCCCCTAGGCAATTATCAGATTGCTAATGGGTCGGAAGTACTAGGTTGGCAGCGAGTTATGGGTTTAGTTACTAATTTTCCATTGATTGCATTTTATGATAATATTGGCATTAGGAATGCTGTAATTGTTGGCGAAGGGATATGGCAATGGCGAATTCAAAATAATGTGCAATATAATAGTTCTGATGGTGTTGATGCCGTCTTAAACAAGTCAGTTATGTATTTAATGGCTGATATAGATAAAAGGAAATTTAAGGTAATTTCTAAAGGTGATTATGAAAATCGTAACGATGTAACCTTAATCGCAGAATTGTATAATCAATCTCTGGAGCTTGATAACTCAGCTGAAGTAATGCTTTATTTATCAAATGAAAACAAAGAACAATTCAACTATGTTTTTTCACCCTTCGATAATTATTATACCCTAAACTTGAATAAATTACCCGTTGGAATTTATAGCTATAAAGCCACAACTAAGCTGGGGAATAATACTTACAGTGATGCCGGGGAATTTATCGTTCAGCACATCGATAATGAAAGTTTAAATCTTAATGCTGATCATAGAATGTTAAACAGATTAGCAGTCAATCATGGTGGTAATATGTACTTTCCTAATCAGGTAGATGAGCTGCGTTTGAAAATATTTGAACTCGATAACCTTAAATCTAAAATTCATTATCAGGATAAGTTCATTGGGCTTAACTCTTTGGTTTATATACTGATAACTTTATTGGCTTTACTTTCAATTGAATGGTTTCTAAGGAAATACTTCGGTAATTATTAGTGAGTTAAATTTAATTTTCAAACATGATTCAAACACTTTTCTGGATAATAATAGGCATAATAATTTTTGATTATTTGTTAGAAAAAACCCTCGATTACCTCAATTACAGGAATATGCAGGAAACAATTCCGCCGAAATTGAAGGGTATATATGATGAGGAAAAATATCGAAAATCACAAAAATACGAAAAGGTAAATGTTGGCTTTTCGATGATAACCAGCACATTTTCATTTGTACTGATTTTAGCTATTCTATTTAACAATGGGTTTGCTCTTTTGGATGCTGGAGTATCTAACATTACTCAAAATGAATATATTAGGGCACTTCTGTTTTTTGGAATATTAGGAGTTGGGATGGATTTTATATCGCTCCCATTTCAAATTTATGGAACGTTTGTAATTGAAGAAAAGTTTGGTTTTAACAAAACAACACCCATTACTTTCATTGTCGATAAATTGAAATCGTGGTTATTGGGAGCCATACTTGGTGGTGGAATATTACTCTTTATTATGTGGGCATGGAATGAAACCGGAAATTGGTTTTGGCTCATCGTAATGGGAGGTTTAAGCATTTTCATGATATTCATGACAATGTTCTATTCACGTGTAATTGTGCCATTGTTTAATAAGCAAACACCGTTGGAAGAAGGTACCTTAAGAACTGCGTTAAATAGTTTTTCTGAAAAAGCTGGTTTTAAGATCGATAATATTTTTGTTATAGATGGATCAAAGCGGAGTACTAAAGCTAATGCATATTTCAGTGGGCTTGGACCAAAAAAACGAATTGTTCTTTATGATACACTCATTTCTGATTTAAGTGAAGATGAAATTGTTGCCGTTCTTGCGCACGAAGTAGGTCATAATAAACTACATCATGTAATCATTGGGTTAGCTATGTCACTTATTCAGAGTGCTTTAATGATATGGATATTATCATTGGCCATTAGCCAACCTGAACTTTCACTAGCTCTTGGGGCTTCTAAACCAAGCTTTTATATGGGACTGGTTGCATTTGGTTTGTTATTTTCACCAATATCAATGATAACTGGAATATTTTCAAATATTATTTCAAGAAGACATGAATATCAGGCCGACCTGTTTGCTGCAAATTATGGTATGGGAGGATTTTTAATCTCAGGTTTAATAAAGCTATCGGTGGCAAATCTCAGTAATTTAACACCACATTGGCTATATGTTTTCTTCAATTATTCACATCCAACACTACTTCAACGTAAAGACGCAATTATGAGTGAAAATGTGAGCTGATTTATAAATGAGCCTTGATAATTTTCAAATAATCAATTAACCAATAAACCAAATTTTCTAAGAATTAGAACTTTTGAATTTAAATAAGGAGGGAATTGTTTTAAGAATAATAATCATATCTTGCATAGGACTAGATATCATTGCATATTTATTATCAAGACGAATTCGATTTTCAGCTTTTAGTGCTTTGCTATTGTCAACTTGCCAAAGACCAGTAATTCCGGCAGGTGCTAAAAATCTATACGACCATTCGTCGGTTGTTAATTTTTCGGCTTCATAAAGTGGAATGGGCCGATTACCAACTATCGACATATCTCCCTTTAATACATTTATAAACTGAGGAAATTCATCAAGGTGTGTACTGCGTAATATTCGACCAAAAGGAGTTATTCTGGGATCATCTTTAACCTTAAAGAAGGTTGATTCCAAAAGCCTTAACCTCTTCTTTCTTAAATACATATTTTCACAAATCTCTATCCCGTCAATAAATAATATTGGAGAACAGGGTTGTCCTTCTTTACAATCAGGACAATTCTCGATATTTGTAAATGTATGATTTTTTATTTTGTGAGATATCAGATATTCATTTAGTTCTGATAATTTAGAACGTTCTGCATCAGCACCTTTGTACATTGTACGAAACTTATAAAAGGTGAAAATATCATAACCGGTACCAACTCGCAATGATTTGTAAAAAACCGAACCTTTTGAAGTAAGTTTTACCCCTATAACTACTAATAGTATTATAGGTGAAAAAACGAGTAATGCTAATGCTGAAAAAACAACATCAAATATCCTCTTCCCCCTACCAATACGGTAATTATTAAACTGGTGATCTTTTTTTATTTTCATATTATGTCCCATATGTTATCATTCAAAAATGATACATTAGTGTTACATAAAAAAGTTATTCATGTTATAACCTTCTCGTGTAAGGTTTTCCTTGTTAGAATTAATAAAAGTAATTATTTCATCAATAGTCACGGAATATGTTACCCCGTAACTTATTAACTTAGTATTGTCAACAAAAATCTCCCCGGTGTATTTGGATAGTATTTTACTGTCTTGTTTATAATCTTCGTTGGGCACAAGTAAATTAGAGGCTTGAGCTGCAGAAGATGAGGCCATTCCAATTAATTCAAAATTTGGTACTCCGTCGCGTATTGCAAATACCGGACTCCCGCTAATCCCATGATTATATAAAGCATCAGTAACAAATACTCCTGTTTTTATTTTATCAGTTAAACTAACAATTGCCCGTGTAACCATTAAATTACCCAATGGAAATCCCATAATATAAACAATGCTACCCCACTGTAGTTCTTTAACTTTGCCTCTAGGATAGTTCAATGTTGCTATGTTATCATTATTGTCAACTATCCTCTTCGAAAGAATAGCTATATCCTTGACTTTATCTATGGCAGTAATTTCTAATGGTTCGCCCGTAATAAAACCACTAACATGATTTTGTTGCTTTATTTTTATTGATAAAGTTTGAATTTTACTATCTTCAGGATCGTAAAAAGAATATACGCTATCAGGAAAATCGACAACATGTGCACATGTTAACAAGCCAATCAAATTGTTTTTGTTGTAAATTATGGAAGCTGTTCCCGAAACAGATTCATGGTCTATTGTTAAGTTATCTGAATACAGTTTTAACAATGAATCATTAATATCATTTTTAATTATATTGCTATTGGATGGGAAATAGTATGTAGCGTAAAATGCCAATATATCAAGTTTTTTAACCGTCTTTGAAATATAACTTAACTCTTTCGAAACGCTTAATGAGGGGAACTCACTATCATATTTATTATCTGATATTAAGTTGGGTTGATTGCTGATATTTGATGTTTTGCACCCAAATAACATAATAAGAAACAGGCAATAAAAGGAAACATTTCTTATCAGCATGTTTTTATTTGCTTTTTTAACTGATTGATTGATAAATTATAATTAGTGCAATAATACACAAAACCATTCATTTTTTATATTTTTGTCAGTTATTTTGTAACGATAGTTATTTTAATTAATCGTTAGTTTTATATTATCTTATAACAGTTTATAATTATTACATATGAAAGTTGGAAAAAACAAAGTGGTTACTTTAACATACACGTTAAGGTTTGATGATAATAATGGCGAAATTATTCAACAAGTCAATGAAGATAGACCTTTTGTTCATTTATTTGGAAACGGAACTTTACTTCCTGTATTTGAGACGAATCTGGACGGTTTAGAGCCAGATACACAATTCGAGTTTGGTTTAGGACATAAGGAAGGATATGGAGAGTTTAATGAAGAAGCAATTATTGAATTGGAAAAAAGTATCTTCGAAAAGGATGGTAAAGTAGATGAAGAGCTACTTAAGATTGGAAATATGATTACGATGCAGGATCAGGAAGGTCACCCTATCGACGGTAGAGTACTTGAAATTAAATCCGATAAAGTTGTGATGGATTTCAACCACCCTTTAGCTGGTAAAGATTTACATTTTTCTGGAAGAGTTATTGATGTTCGTGATGCTTCTGATGAAGAAAATTCACACGGACATGTTCACGGTGATGGAGGTCATCATCATTAATAGTTATTTGTTACCAGTGAATGGTGAATAGAAAAAAAAAGAGCCATCATTCACTATTCATCATTCACAAAATAAATCATGAGAAAGAATATTGTTGCCGGTAATTGGAAAATGAATAATACTTTTCAGGAAGCCGAAGAATTAATAAGTGTAATAGCTGACGAATTAGACGAAAAAGATCTTCAATGTGAAGTTATTGTATGTCCTCCTTCAATTTATCTGGAAATGGCATCAGATTATGGCGAAGAATCGATACTAAGTATTGCTGCACAAAACGTTAGCGGTTATAATAATGGAGCCTATACAGGTGAAGTTTCAGCGTCGATGTTGGAAGCAATGGGCATAAGCTACAGTATTGTTGGACATAGTGAACGCAGAAAATATTTTAATGAAACTGATGCCCAACTTGCCCAAAAGGTCGATCGCCTTCTGGATTATAATATGAAACCTATTTTCTGTATTGGTGAACTTCTTGAAGAAAGAGAAGCTGGTAATCATTTTAATATTGTGAAAAATCAATTGGAAAAAGGATTGTTTCACCTTAATAAAGATGAGTTTCTAAATGTAGTTGTTGCATATGAACCAGTTTGGGCCATCGGTACAGGAGTTGTAGCCACACCCGAACAAGCACAGGAAATGCATAGCTTTATCCGTGGTTTGATAACCAAAAAATATGGTGCAGATATTGCAGAAGATACGACCATATTATATGGTGGAAGTTGTAATGCAAAAAATGCATCCACACTTTTTGCCAATAAAGATGTTGATGGAGGACTCATTGGTGGAGCATCGTTGAATGCTGATGACTTTATAAAAATTATTGAAAGTTTTTAAAGTGTTGTCATGGTTGTCGGGTTATCTTGTCGGGTTTTAATTGCACTCATAAAACAACATGACACCAACGATAACAACGACAATGCTACAACAACAACCCAACAACAATGAATTACTACCAAATCACTGTACCTATTCCTGATACAGAAGAAGGAACTGAAATCCTAATTGCGCTACTTTCAGTAATTGGTTTCGATAGCTTCGAGGAGAAATCGGAGCAGCTAATCGCCTACATTCCTGAGGGAGATTTTAATAAGAAAGAGCTTGCAAAAATTGAATATATTCAGAAGGTTGATGAATCTGATCAGCTGGTGGTAGAGTTAATGCCGGATAAGAACTGGAATGAGGTTTGGGAAAGTAATTATCCGTCGGTAATAATTGCTGATCGTTGTTATGTTAGAGCCCCATTTCATCCAACAGATCCAAATATTGATTATGAAATATTAATTAAACCAAAGATGGCATTTGGAACTGCACACCACGAAACTACTGCAATGATGCTTGAACTGATTCTTGATAATGATTTTGAGGATAAAAAGGTTCTTGATATGGGCTGTGGTTCAGGAGTTCTTGCAATTCTGGCATCTATGAAAGGTGCAAGGTCCATAAACGCTATTGATATCGATAAGTGGTCGTACGAAAATACAACAGAAAATGCAGAAGTTAATGAGATAACTAACATCAAAGTGTTTGAAGGTGGTGCTGAATTGTTATCCGATTCTGATGATTATGAAATAATTCTGGCAAATATTAACAAAAATATCCTGTTAAGGGATATGAAATATTACTCTGATGCGTTATTGAAAAATGGGTATATATATTTCAGTGGTTTCTATGCGGATGATTTGGCTGATATTATTTCTGAAGCATATAAAGTTGGTTTGAAGTATATTAATAATCTTGAAAAAAATAACTGGGTTGCAACTAGGTTTATTAAGAACAGATAGTTATTTGTATTAATTGCTTACTTGTCCTCAATAATTAATTCAAAATCATAAAAACAAGAGTCATAGAATTATTATATGCATAGATTCGTTATATTTCTTTTCATCGCTATTATTTTAAACCTTACCAAAACCTATGCACAGGACGTTGATACACTTTCAACTAATTCTGAAGTATTTTTCCAACAAGTATCAGCAATACTGTTAAATACACCTTCCAGAACAAATCAAAAAAAATCAGAAATATTGCTTGAACGTTTTTATCAAAGATGGAGTATCGGCAGGTTTAATAAGGAAGAAAAAACTGAAGTAAGGAATTTTATCGAACAAATGCGCACAAAAAAAGTACGTACTTATCCATTTCTATACGATTATATCTATACAATAACACTTATTGCCGAATCGCAACAGTTACCAAAAAGTATAATATCGTGGCACGCTTATGCCACAATACTTTTAGATGATAAAAAAGCCACAGGGCTCAAACAGTTTTTTGATTTCTCAGTTGATTTATTTGAAAATGAAAGATTTCATAAGAAAAATTCACTTTCATGGTATCATCGTAATTCCCGATACAATTTTTTTCTTGATACTAATTTCCTTGTGATTTTTAATAAAGGCGATTTGATTGGCGCTACTAAAAAAGACAGTTCCATAATAGAAGATACTAAAGGGGTTTTCAATTATAATCTTCAAAGATGGGATGGGGAAACTGGTGTATTGAAATGGTCAAGGTTTGGTGAGGCCACAGGCAAAGAGCTTTATGTTGACATATTAGATGGATATACAATTGATGTGGAGCAACCTTCGTATACAATCGATTCAGTAACACTACATTATGATAGGTTTTTTGGTGCTCCGGTGCTAGGTAAACTTATCGAAAGAATTTCATCAAGTCCGCCAAATACAAAATCATCATTTCCTCGATTTGAAGCCTATTTTGATGAATTTGAATTATATAATATATACCCTGAAATTAGTTTTTTTGGTGGCGCAGAGCTTGAGGGGCTTGAATTGTATGGTACTGGAGGTATTAAGAGTAAAGCTATGGTGAAGCTTACAAAAAGTGATAGTCTTTATGCAATGGTACGAGCCGAAAAGTTCCGTTTGGAAGCGGATGGGTTTATTTCATCTGATGCTGAATTTGTATTTTATTTTGATACCGACTCATTATACCACCCATCTTTAAGAGTTAAGTATACAAACGAAAACCGTCAGTTTGTTTTATATACCGATTTTAATGGCTCAGCTGCTACTCCATTTTTCGATTCATATCATGAGTTAGATATCTATGTTGAAGCCCTATTTTGGAAAATGAATGAGCCTGACCTGATATTTAAGCGAATTAGAAACGTAAGGAATCGTAATCTTGCGCAATTTGTTTCCAGTAATTATTTTTCTCAACAGGATTTTTATCGGGTTCAGGGAATTGACGATATGAATCCGTTTTATGTAATTGATAATTACCTTACTAGTTACGGTGAAACAGAGGTTAAGCTACATGCTCTGGCATCATTTATGTCAAAACCGGTCGATCAGGTTTCGGCGTTGTTAATCGATTTGTCGAATAAAGGATTCCTGGTTTATAATTCCAGAACAGGTAGAGCAGTTGTAAAAGATAGATTTAAGTATTTTTTGGAAGCTAAAGGTGGGATTATTGATTATGATGTTATAAAGCTAACATCAAGTGTTGATGGAAAGCCAAATGCCTCCATTAATCTTAATAATTTGGAGCTTATTGTTAATGGTGTTCCTGAGGTTAGTATAAGTGATTCACAGGAAGTATATATTTATCCCTATGATAAAACAATTTCCTTTAAGAAAAATAGAAATTTCACATTCGATGGTCAAGTTCACATGGGGCTGCTTGATTTTTATTCACGAAACAGTACATTCATTTATGATAGCTTCATGCTTAAAATGAATTATGTAGATTCATTGGCATTCCAGGTTTACTACACCGACTCAATTCAAAAGGTTGACTCACTTGTTAAGGTTAAAAATGTTATTGAAGATATGGTAGGTATCATATATGTAGATATGCCTCATAACAAGTCAGGATTGAAAAAGTTTGAACAATACCCCATTTTTGTGAGTAACGATGTAAGCTATGTTTATTTTAATGAAAAGTCGATACAGGATAGTACATTGATCCCTGAGAATTTTTATTATTCCGTTGATCCTTTTGTATTTGATAGTATTTCAAGCTTTTCAACAGAGGGTTTGGCATTTGAGGGGAATCTAACTTCGGCAGGGATATTTCCGATGATTATCGAACCTCTGGTGGTTATGCCTGATTATTCGCTTGGTTTTAACCATAGTACTGGTAGCACAGGATATGAAATTTATGGTGGGTTGGGTAGTTTTAGTTCCTCTATATCATTGAGTAATAATGGCTTCAAAGGCAATGGTAATCTTGACTTTTTAACGTCGCGTTCATCATCAACCGATTTCACCTTTTATCCCGATTCTTTAACTGGGATTAGTAATGACTTTCGTGTAGAAAAAAGTCCTGATAAGTATGACTTTCCATCTGCCCAAGGTGATACTGTTAGCATACACTGGGCTATCGACACAAATATTATGACATTAAATAGCAGTTCGCCTTTTATTGTTTATGAAAACTCCTGGCTAGAAGGCACTTTGTCGTTAAACCCTAATTATATGCAAGGCGATGGATCATTCATTTTCGATCAGTCGGAAATAGTTTCAAATACAATCACATTTAAATATAGTGAGCTAACTGCCGATACAGCTGATTTCTTTTTAAAGAATAGTGAAAATGACTCATTAATATTAGATGTACGAGATTATTTTGCCAAGATTGATTTTGAACATCAATTAGGATGGTTTACTAATATTCATGATAATTCATTTATTGAATTCCCATTCAACCGATATATTTCAACTCTTGACGAAGTAGAATGGATTATGAATGAAGATAAACTACTGTTAAGCAGTAACCTTAGGGATGATTATGTGGGATTAGATACATTGAATATGCTCGAACTTATCGATTACAATCTAAGCGGTCCTGAGTTTATATCGATAGTTGACAAAAAAGATTCCCTAAGATTTTTTGCCGGTAATGCTACCTATAACTTGAATGATTATACGATTGATGTAGAGAAGGTTAAGCTAGTTAAGGTAGCCGACGCTGCGATTTTCCCTAGTAACGAAACAGTTAAAATTCTTAGAGGAGCAAAACTTCAAACTCTTGATAATGCACTTTTAATTGTAGATACAGTGGAGGCTTACCATAGTATTTATGATGCTGAAGTAAATATTTTTAATAAAAATCACTATACAGCAGTAGGTTGGATTGATTATTCAGACAGAAATAATATGAAACAACCAATATATTTGAGCAGCATATCCCCAAATACCGAAGGAGTAACAACAGGATTTGGTCAGATACATGAAGAGGAGATATTCTTCCTTAGCCCCGAATATTTCTTTAGGGGTGAGGTTAGTATGTTGGCTACAAGAAAGAAACTAAGATTTAATGGCGGATACAAATTAAATGAGAAATGTGTTGCCAATGTTGATAATTGGGTTGCCTTTAATCAAATACTGGATAGTAAGCATATTTATTTTGATGTTACAACCAACTCACACACTGCCGACGGTCGGCCCGCATATTTTGGACTTGCATACTCTGACCAATACCGAAGATACTATCCAATGATTCTTGAACCAGTCAAAAATGCCTCGGATATATTATTAGTTAATGCCACTGGCCAAATGATATTCGATACGGTTAATGGGGCGTTTTCTGTAGGAACTTCACAAAGGTTTTCTAGTAATAACTATCAAAATAATTTTGTTACACTTGATAATACAAGATGCGTACTTAAGGGAGATGGTAACTTCAATTTAGGATTGGATATTAATATGATGACTGTGAAATCATCGGGAACATTTGAGCACTTGATTATTAATGATTCAACATATATTAACACAGCATTATTACTTGATTTTTATTTTGATGAAAAAGCTTTGGATATGATAAGTGATAGTCTGAGGTTAACTAACAACGATGTAGGAAGTATGGCAGAAGGGTTATTTCCGATGTTTTTACGTAAAAACCTAACTTACGATATTGCCGAACGACATATTACAGATATTGCTTTATATGGTCAGATGAAAAAAATGCCTGAACAGCTAAGCCATAAAATTATTTTCAATGACCTAAGATTGTATTGGGATATATATACAAGGTCATTTATCTCAATAGGAAAAATAGGGATTGGATATCTTGGTGGAAATGTTGTTAATAAATATGTTGATGGTTGGGTGCAAATCGAAAAGGGGAATACTGGTAGTTCCATCTCAATATATCTTCAACCAACAGCGTCTACTTGGTATTATCTAAATTATAAGAATGGTATAATGCAAGTGCTATCATCTGATAATGCTTTCAACGAACGAATTGAAATAATCAAACCTGAAAAAAGAATTCTTAATCCCGAAAGCGATACAGATTATTACGAGTTCGTAACATCTACACGCAGAAAAAGCATCGATTTTGTTAGGAAAATGGAGAACATTGAACGTAAATAGGGTTATCTGTAAATAGAAATTTGTATAGAGTTAAATGTTATAAGATGTTGATTTTAAAATTAATAATTGTAATAGCTTGGCAATGAGTAATTGCAATTAACTTATAACAATTAACGTATAACGTATTGCGCTTTGTATAAATATTTTGTGCAAAACTGTTGTTCAATGATAGGTTGTCGATATTGATTTTTTTCATAATTTTACTGGCAAATACAAAATGCCTCAATGTTTCTTAATAGTTCATTTTGTAATTTTGATTTTAAATAAATTGAATATTTGATTCTAAGAATAATTAACATTTTCTACCGATGAAATTTATCATATCAAGTACAACACTACTACGAGGATTACAAAAAGTAAGTGGAGTTTTAGGTTCTAATAATACACTACCTATACTTGAAGACTTCTTATTTGAACTTAGTGAAGATAAGTTACTTATTACAGCTTCTGATTTAGAAACAACAATATCGGTTACCTTAACCACCGATATGGCTGATGGCCCTGGGGTTATTGCGATTCCTGCAAAAATGTTGTTGGATATTATGAAGACATTACCCGAATTACCAGTTACTATTTCTGTTACAAATACCAGTATTGAAATTTTTGCAGGTGAAGGAAAATATAAACTGATTGGGCATCAAAGTGATGAATTTCCTCAAGTTCCTGTTATGGAAAATACTTCTTCTCTCGAACTTAACGCAGCATTGCTTGTAAATGCATTTAATAAAACGCTATTTGCCACCGGTAATGATGAGCTTCGTCCGGTTATGTCGGGTGTATTATTCGAAATTGCTTCTGATAGTATAACATTTGTAGCTACTGATGCCCATAAACTAGTTAGGTATAGAAGAAATGACTTTAGTTCTGAGTCACCAATTTCAATAATACTTCCTAAAAAACCACTTAATCATCTTAAAAATGTAATGCCTGAAGATGAAGAGGTGATTGTAAAACTTGAAATCAACAATACAAATATTAAGCTGGAATTTGATGATATTGTTCTGATATGTAGATTAATAGATGGCAAATATCCAAACTATGAAGCTGTTATCCCAACACAAAATCCCTATAGTTTATCAATCGATCGAAAGAGCTTACTAAATGCAATTCGTCGTGTATCTATTTTTGGAAGTAAATCAACACATCAGGTAAGATTTAAAATATCAGGCAAGGAGTTATTACTAACCGCTGAAGATCTAGATTATTCAAGCGAGGCTAAGGAACGACTTACTTGTAGCTATGAAGGTGATGATATCGAAATTGGGTTCAACTCACGATTTATGCAGGAAATGCTTAATACTCTTGAACCTGAGCGTATAATTATTGAGTTGTCAGCGCCTAATCGGGCAGGGATTATTATTTCAGAACGCGAAAGTGACGATCCTGAAGATATCTTAATGCTAATAATGCCCGTAATGCTAACTCAATAGAAAATAATATCTATTCTATTTTCCTTAAAGGCAGTTTCCAAGGTTGTATTATTTACTAAATTCCTGTTATCATTATGTATGATTTTGATAAAATTATAGATAGGCATGCTACTGCAAATATTAAATATGATTTGCGCAGCAAATTCTTCGGGAAAGATGATGTTCTCCCAATGTGGGTTGCCGATATGGATTTTGAGACTCCTGATTTTATCAGAAATGCAGTAACGGAAAGAGCTAAGCATCCCATTTATGGATACTCATTTCGTGAAGATTCGTATTACAAGTCAATAATTAACTGGATACATCGTCGACATAATTGGGATATAGTAGCTGATTGGATTGTTTACAGCCCTGGAATAGTTCCAGCGCTAAATTTCTCTTCGCTGGCGTTTACAGTTCCCGGTGATACAATTATAGTGCAGCCTCCTGTATATTTCCCTTTCTTTACAGCAGTAACCGATCATGATAGGGTTGTGTTAAATAATAAGCTATTACTATCCAATGGAAAATACCACATTGATTTTGATGACTTTGAAGATAAGGCAAAGGAAGCATCTATGTTTTTTCTATCAAGTCCTCACAATCCTGTAGGAAGAGTTTGGACTAAAGATGAACTTGCGAAACTAGGGGAAATTTGTGTTCGAAATAATGTAATAATAATATCTGATGAAATTCACAACGATTTAATACTGCCTGGCTATAAACACATTCCCATGGCATCCATATCAGAAGATATTGCAGATATAACAATTACCTGTTTAGCACCCAGTAAAACATTTAATATTGCCGGACTGGCAACTTCGTCAGTAATAATTTCTAACGAAATTTTGCGCCGTAAGTTTGAAAAGGTCGTAAACAATCTTCACTTATCAATGGGGAATCTTTTTGGTGCGGTTGCATCTCAGGCCGGTTATACTTATGGTGATAGTTGGGTTGACTCACTAATGCAATATGTTAGTACGAATTTTAAAATTGTTGAAGATGCTCTGAATAATACAGATGGCGCGATAAAGGTAATACATGCAGAAGCTACATACATGGCTTGGCTAGATTTCCGTGGAACTGGTTTTGACGATGAAAAAATCAAAGAAATTCTAATTAATAAAGCGGGGTTAGGGTTAAGCGCAGGTCCTATATTTGGTGATGGAGGTGAAGGATTTCAGCGTATAAATCTGGCAGCACCTAGTTCTATTGTTATTGTAGCAATGGAAAAGCTTATACATGCGTTTAATTTTTAATCTGAAGAATTCCTCGATGCTTACCTCGGGGTTTCTATTTCACTCTCCTTGAAGAGAGTCCAAAACTTTCAGAAAAAGTTTTGGGTGAGGTGTAATAAAGAAATTTCGTTTTTTGTACCTTTAGG
>ERZ890953.898-NODE-898-length-16060-cov-27.697470_pt1 | contig 16060 bp, 7 predicted proteins | sample MGYA00521264_ERZ890953 | MGnify/ENA primary metagenome ERZ890953 (study PRJEB32303, sample SAMEA104408629) | aquatic metagenome | biome: Brackish water; feature: Chemocline; material: water | place: Baltic Sea | collected 2014-10-26T21:54:00 | depth 200 m ...
CCAATCCGCAGAGAGCAAGCTGAAACTATGCTTATTTTAGCAAATCTTAAACGTGCATTGGCTCACTTGTAATGGAAATTATTGCAGGAGTAACTTACTCCAAACCTCAAGTAATACTATTACAAGAGACAGGTATTGGCACAGCAGAATATGCAGCCCGTACTTGTTACGATAGTTTTGAATCTAGTGAAAATAAGTATATCCAATCTTTGCATAAGCAACTTGAATTAGGTAATATTTCAGTTGATGGAGAAATACATCAAGTAAATAACTTACCTCACTCTAACTTACTGGATGACTTAGCTTGGACTTACTTTCATCACAGCATTCTTGAGCACGCTAACTTGACATACCTTATTCGTGGTACTTCTCGCGGTGTACTTCAGGAGCATGCCCGTCATCGTATCCAATCTATATCTGTTCGCAGTACTCGTTATACTCTTAGCCCGGTAATCAATGCATTCGTTGCAGAGGTACTTACTAATGTCAGCAACACTTACCCAAGTGACTGGTTCATTAGCACACTTATTGCACAAGATTTATTTGTTACACAGGACTATGCGTACAATGCATTACAAACTATTGACCTTTACCACCGTCTTAAGTGGCAGTTTAACAAACTTGGCAAAGACGAATTCATGCACTTAGCTGTAGCAAAGTCATCTCTTAGCATTACAGAGGAGCCTAACGGCCTTCCGCAAGCTATCTATGAGTATTTGCAAGCAGGTAAACGTAAGCGCAACGTCGGGGACAGTTTCAAGCACATTATTAATGATACTTGGAAAGTTGACATGGTTGTTACCATGAACCTTCGAGCGCTCAAGAACTACCTAACTTTACGTGATTCTGGAGCAGCTTACTTTGGAATTCGTCACTTAGCCGAAGCAATGAAGCAAGTCACACCAAGCAAATATTTAGATCTAATTATCAAAGGAAATACCAATGTTAAACCCGATTAAGGAAATAGTACGTTTTAACAAAGAAGCAGGTCTTATTGACCAAGGCTATGATGACTTTTTGGAGTCATCTTTTCAAATCGAGGAAGCTCTTGAGGGTCTTCCATTTACTAAGTTGGAGCCTTTAGAGTTGCAAATGTACGGAACTTATAAGACGGCTAAAGAATGCTCAAGAAGTTTATTAAAGGCTATGGGATCCATTGAGCCTCTATCTGATGTAGATCGCTTGGACAAAGCGTGTGATGCAGTTGTATTCGCAGTAGGGTCTATGGCTAAACTTGGCCTTAATGCCCAGGAAATAACCAAAGCACTAAATATAGTTATGCAAGCTAATTTTGCTAAGCTATCGAATAGACAGGTAGATGAACATGGAAAGCTCTTAAAATCCGATGATTTTGTAGGCCCAGAAAGTGCTTTACAAGAGTTGCTAGATGAAAGGCAAACATAAGTATTGTTTTGTTATAATACCTCTATATAAAACATAAAGGAAGAATAATGGCGACAATCAATACAGACATACTCATAAGTAAGGCTAAGGAGAAGCATTCAAATTTCTACTCCTACACCAGTACTAAATATACAAATGCAAGAACTAAGGTAGTTATAACTTGCCCTATCCACGGTGATTTTGAGCAAATGCCTCATCAGCACCTATTAGGCAAAGGGTGTAAAAAGTGTGGAGTGACAAAGACAAATGCAAGCCGTGCTTTTACCACTGGGCAATTTATAGAAAAAGCTAAGGCTCTGCATGGGGATTTATTTGACTACTCATTAGTTAAATACATTAATAGCACTACACCAGTTACCCTGGTATGTGAAAAACATGGGGTATTCACAGTACGGCCAAAAAACCATATAGGACAACCTATGAGTGGGTGTAAACAATGCACTGTTGAGCGTACTGCAGATATAAACAGAACCGGCAAAGATACATTTATACAACGTGCTATTGCAGCACATGGGCGTATATACGATTACACAAAAGTATCTTTTACTGCATTAAAAGATAAGGTAGATATTGAGTGCTCTAAGCACGGAACGTTTAGCCAGAGTGCGGGGTCTCACTTAAGTGGTCACGGGTGTCCTAAATGTGCTATAAAAGGGTTTAATAATGCATTGCCTGGTACCCTCTACTTCGTGTATCTTACAGATTACGATCTGTACAAAATAGGAATAACTAACTTGTCAGTTGACATCAGACTCAGAAAAGAAAATTATGGGCTGCTGTTCAGCAAGTATTTTAAACTTGGTTATGACGCCTTCCTAAATGAGCAAATTTTTATAAGAAACAACCTACACTTACAATACAAAGGAAACAAAGTAATGACAAATAACGGAAACACAGAACTGTTTGATTTAAAACTGGGAGCACCCAAAGACGAATTTGGCAAGCAACTTAAGCCTGAGGGCTGGACTGGTCCAGAACCTGAGCTGCAGAAGATTCTGTTAAATAGGAGTTCCAAGTGATTGATCTAACTGAATTAAGCATGGACGAAACGAAGGACTTGCTTGAATCTATATCGGAAGTACTAACTAGTGATGTGCTATCTGACTTTGTTAAATGCAATATATCTTACGAAGATGCTCTGGAAATAGTGCAATCTGATGACCATTTTTATGATGAGTTCATGCCCAAGTCAGATGAGTCAATCATTGATGCTATTGTAGCAGCTCCGAAGGACACAGTTTATTCTATCGTGTTTAGTGAACCTGATACAGCTACTGCAATCTTGAATGAACTCTTGTATTATCGGGACAAAGGACGGATTTAATGGATCTAATTATCATAGGTTTAGCTGTAGCAGCCAATTTAATTATTGTACTTCGTAAAGCCCAAGCAGGACAATATCTTAACGCATTAGTGGATGGTGCTCTGTTAGGTCTTGTAGCAGTATTTTTTAGTGTTTCTACAGCAGCCTTAATCATCGGCACAATTGGCTCATTAATTGTATCATTGTATTTGATTAAATATCCATTTGCACCAAAAGGTTTTAGCGATGCAAAATCTTAAGGTATTATTTACCACATTCGCATTACTAGTTTTTGTAGCCTTTTTAGTAGCTTCTTGGTACATTATCTTAATACTAGCAGTAGTTGGTATTCTTTACTCCATCTCCAAAGCATACTACTCTGTTAGGAGTAGTTTATGATTTTTGGAGCATTTGTAGTATTAGTTATATTTCTTATTCTATTTGAGCATATTACAGGGCAAGGCTGACCACTGGGCCTTCAAATAGTGTCCCAAATAAGTTACCAGGTCTTGTGTATAAACTAGTTTTATTCATGATGCTGTTAATTGGATTGAAATACTGATCTATTGGTGTTTCAACATCAATATGCATCATTGCTTGTGCTGTTTCAGTTAATGCTACAGTTAATCCTTTAGTAGCCACCATTCTTGCCATTGCTGGTAATATTCTAAAGAAGTACTTAGTAAAGACTAGTGCTCCTACATCATTAGCATATTTTATGTATTTATTATCTAAATACCCGTAGTTAACGTGTAACCCATCCATTGCATTTAACCAGCTTTGTGGTGTTCTTTCCCCTTTCAGGAATTTTTCTATTTCCTTTTCTGTTGCCTCAAACAGATATTCCCCAATTACCTTATTACTTTTACCCTCTTTATGCAACTTCTGCGCTTGTTCTTTTGCATCCATTAGTATTATTACTTTATTTATTGCATCTGAGTATAGCGTTGCTTTCATTATTGAATCATGTAATGCATTATCTTTTCGTAGGTACAATGTATCAACTAATGTTTTTAACATATTCTTACCTTTTTTACCTTCTGCTTTACTAATTACCTCATTTATTTTACCCTCAATTATTCCTTCATTATCGAAGTATGACGTGTTCAAATCTTCGAATATCACACTGTATTGTCCATCTTCAATTATCTCATGTACCGGATTTGCCGCCATCTTTGCATCCAGTGCTTTAATTTCTCTATCTAACCCAGTTTTCCCAGTCTTTCTTTGGAGGTCTAAGTCAATTCTTCTTGTACGCAACTTTTGATAATCGTTCATCATACCCCATATCTTACGATACTTATTCATGTAAGTTATTGGATTCTTGTACGATGTGTGTTGTAGTGCTATCATCATATTGGATATATTATTTCCTATCACAGTTGACCCAGTAAATGCTACTATATATAATTTCCAGTGTCTAATCATCTCCATTGCTATCTGCTCAAATTTCTTGGCAATTAACTGTCTTTTTTTATTACTTTTTATCCATGGTAAGTTTATTATACTCGCATCGTGATATCCGAAATAATCTATTAACATACTCTCAGTCACCATTAAGGGCGATTTGCTATTATTGACTTCACTCTTTATGTAGTGCGGTAGCATATCCCAGTACTCTTTGAATTTACCTTCACTTTTTGGACCTATCTCAACGAACTTGAACTCTTCACTTCCTGCATACATTTCATGAAATCTTCTTAGGTAGCTTAACGATGCATGATTACTTAGCATTGCTTCTTGTTTATGTGTTATGTTTGATACTGTCGATGCCACAGTTGTTATTATGTCATCTTCCATTGTCATATACTTGACTTTATCTTCATATGGAATTCTTATTCTGTAGTCATATATCTGTCCCATTCCAGTCCGTTCTGGCACTAGTGTAGTCCGCAACTTGCCCTCGTGTTTGCGTAATAGTTCGAGTCTTACTTCTGCCTCTTCTTCGGTTATATCTCCCAGTTTCATCATTGTGTACTTTAAGCTATCACCTTCATTTGATAACTGTACTACTTTTAGCAATCCTTCACTGTATCTTGTATCTAAGCTATCACCCATCATTATGTATACATCTTTACCTAGTAGCTTACTTAACTCTTCCTCTTTACCTAAGTTATGTATCTTAGCTTTACTCAATGCTTTCATCTCATCTTCATCTACTAAGTATCTTTTCTTTTCTTTTTTAAAGTGTTCTTGCTTTGCACCTTTAGTAACATGCATTTTGTTATTTCTATAGGCTTTATCTAGCATCTCCGCTTGTTCTGTGCGCACTAATTCCATCGCAGCATCAAATCCACTTTCATTTTGTTTTAATGCCTCTAATGCTTGCTTTTTAGTTTCTGCATCTAGTTTTTGCATTGCTCTTAGTGTTATAGCTTTATCTATCGCAGCTATTATTTCTGGAGTAGTCTTTGCTATCTTATCAAATGCTATCTGATGTGCATTAGTGTATACATTTACTGAGTTACTTCTATTTGTTACTAGCAACTCTGCTGTGTTTTCTATTTCTACTAGTACGCTGTTACTCAATCCTTGTACAGCTTCTTGCAGTTCTATTTCTATCTTGTTTTCATCTTCTAAGTATGTCATTATTTCTGCACTTGTTCCAAGTAACTGTGCATCTGCATCTAGTAACACACGTTTTGCTGCACCTCTTGAACGTATACCTAGTTTACCTAAGCCATATGTGTCTCCAAGTAACTTAGCTGTTCTACGTTGTACTGCAACCACCTCTTTTTCAACGAACTCTTTACTCTGTTTGAACATTTCGTAGAACTTAGCCACATCTGCATTTTTCATATTTTTATTTAAGCTACTGAATATATTATTTTGTAGCACTATGCTTCTTGCTCTTGCTAATCCACGGATTTTCCATATACTACTTACTATTTTCTTAATTTTACCCTTTTTACTATTATCTATCATGTCTTGGTAATTTTTATATTCATTGTCAATTTGTGCTGTTATTCCAGCTATACGCCTATCTGTACGACTAATTGTATCTAGTAGCTTTTCGTATCTGCTTTTATCTTTTTCTTTACGTACTCTATACTCTACTTCTAGTAGTTTATCCAACAAGCTTACAGCATATTCTTGCGCACTTTTATTATTCAATTTACTTGCAGAGTATATTCCATTTATCAGATCTACTATTTGATTCCATATCTTTGCCCATACCCGTTTTTTACCATTATCATCTACTTCTGCAATTTTACTTATCAATTCTAGTTTAGTCGCAGTTGTTACCCCAAGCAGTGCACGTACTATGGTCTGATTAGTTGTAGCATGTGCTAGGAACTCATCTGCAGGCCATTCCGTATTCTTGAACGAGTAGTCCCAACGTTCTTTAGCTTCTTCTATTTCTAATTCTGTAGGACTATTTATTCCTTCTAAGAACAGTTTATATCCGTCACCTTTATATTTAGTCTCGAACTCAACTACTAGTGCATCCCTCAATTGTTCTACTTCGTAACGCAGTTCTGGATGCTTTTCCATTGCTGCTTTAACTAGCACGTGTTGCAATTCTTCCGCAAGTATTTCAGTATTTGTTCTATATTTAGTATCTCCGAACAGTAGCCTAATCTTACCATTCTTTGGATTTGCATCTCCGTATGCTTTTTCGTTTGCATCTAATGCTTTGAAGAACTCCACATCTATCTTCACATCTTTACCAGATTCCATTAGTATATTTTTGTATGTAGCGAATATATTACTCAGGTATCCTTTGTAGTCCTCTGGCAAGTTTTGTCCATCTTCTGCCACTACTCTAGCTACTATTTCGTCTAAGCTTTGTACTACTGTCCCACTTACTTCTGTTAGTAAAGGTGCTGTAATTCTTCTAGTCTCTGCACTACCCATTGTATCAGTGTCTATTTGCACATAATGTAATCCATTAGTTGTCACACCTTGATCTAAATCTACTATGTACTCTCCATCATTTATGGATACTACCCCAGGACTTACCATGAACGTTGACTTTACTGGAACGAAGTGTGCTTTGTAGTCATTTGTACTTTCCAGCATTATTGACTGCCCTACCAACCCTTTAACTTCATCTATGTACTGACTAATCCGCTTTGACGGCACTGTGTAACTCCCAGTTCTACGTGCTCTACGTATTAACCTGTCTAGTTCTTTAGCTTCTTTAGCTTGTTTGGTCACTCTATCTAAGTAACTTATATCATCTGTCTCTTGTATTAACTCTTTTAGTACAGTTTCACAACTCATTAGCATTCCTCCAATCGTTCTATGTCTGCTTTTTCAGCTTTAGCTCTGTCTTTTAAGTGCATTGTAGCAGTCTCTGACTTAGCTTCTTTTGTAGGCATTGTAGCAGTTTCAGCCTTAACTTCCTCTTTTTCAGCTATTTCTTCAGCATTTTTAACTAACCACTCCAACCCAGCTCTAATCGACTCTTTATCAGTGTTTTCTCCGTACACTGCGTATCTACCTGATTTATCCACTTCGTGAGTGTTTGAGTCCACTCCTTCAACGTCATTAGCTGCAGCGTATTGGTTAATTGTTAACTCTGTGTCAACTAATGTTCTTCTTTGACCATCTATCTTGTCTAGTATAGTCATCACATTATCAGTAACTAATTCTAACCCCTCATCTTTACCTAACTCATGTATTCTTTTCAAGTCTCGCATTGTTTTAACCGATAACTCTGGAGTCATTTTACTTTCTCCAAGTATCTCTAGCATGTGTTCCATTTTTTCAACTGCTTTACCAAGCACGCTATGTCTAGTGTTCACGTCGTAGAACGCTTTGTTCATGCTTTGGATCTGAGCCTCATTCTTATTGAAGTCTGCTCCCATCATTACCGCATCGTATACATTTAGCACTGCATCAACGTGACCTTCAATCATTACTGCCCCATCTACTGCATGTATTGTCGTTACCCCAATTGCACCAATGTTAGCTTCTAATTCTTTGATTATCTTGTTGTAATCTCTACTGAACCCTCCATTAGCTGTTTGGAAGTCATTCGTGTTAATTGTTACACTAATTCTATCTTGTTCTGTGTCACTTTTACCAGTTTTCCAGTAGTCTATTGACCCACCTTCAACTGCTGACTCTGTTGAGTAGTATGTACCTTCTTCCATCATTTCTGACTTAATTTTACCTAGCTCACCGAATGTTAACTCCCCCATTTTAGTTTTACCAAGTGCAGCAACTTTTTCACTGAACTTCATCTTAAATATTGTGTAATTAACTTGTTCAACTGTTTTTAACGCTTGACGGAACTCTATAATTTCACTAAATGTCTCTGTGAACCCATCCGCGAATGGAGCACTAATCTTCTCATTAATCGCCTTTGTTAACGTACCAATTTGCCAATCTGTTAAGTATGCATATTTAGCTTTTTCTTTATCTTTAATTTTAGCTAATTCATTTTTTGTTAAGTTGTTTAGTACTAATTTACCATCACTATCTTTTTGGTATTTTTTGTATTCTGGCTCAATTCCATCTACCCCAGCAAACTCTATTAACCCATCAATTTTACCTAATGCTAAGGCCCCACCTATATAGCTGTTACCAATGATTAGTGACTCTGCAACTGACTTAGTGATGTTCTTCATTCCAGCACCATAGATGAATGTCATTACTGGGTTTTTCATGAAGTTTCTCCACTTTCCACCAATCAATTCGTCTATCTGTGCAGTTAATTCAGTTCCTAGTGACTTTTCTATTTTATCTATTGGACTTTCGTATATGTCTGTGTTTTTTGCAGGTTTTCCATTTTTATCTAGCACCGGCTTACCATTTTCATCCACCGCATCAGCATCTTTGTAATCCCCGTGATTTTGGAACTTATCATCTTTAGCGTACACTCCAGCTTTTTTGAGCAATTCTTGAGTAAACCCTGACCATCCCATCTGCATTAGCACGATTGCCATACCATTTGTTATCCCATCGGCTTCTAGTGCTAAGTTAGTCTCTATTTTAGTCTTACCTGACTCGATCTCTCTTAGCAATTCTACTGCTTGTACTAAGTGCATTATTGTCTTACTTCCAGCTTCTAGTTCAGCAGCACTTGGGTCAGCTTCCATTACATCAGCTAATGCTTCATCTAACTTACGTACATTACCTATGTTGAACTCCGGATCTTCTACAAGTTTCTTAAGCTTTTGATTACCTTCCTCACTCCATATTAACTCTAACTTTCCATCTTTTTTAACTATCTGCACGAACTCTTTATGTAGCTTATCTAGCCCATTTTTAGCAGATGTTTTATCTATCCCAATGTCTAAGGCTTGTGCTATTGCTAACTCTAAGTGATCTATTGACTTTTGTTCTACTGTTTTAGTGTCTATTTTAGTTATCATATCTTCAGCTGCTACCAGGAATCTGCTTATTCCGCTACTTTGTGGATTGATTAACTTACCACTCATCATACTACGTCCACTTACTGTGTAATCCCAGCCTATGTAGAACTTCTTGCCGTCTCCAACTAAATCATGAGCCATTAGCATACGCTCTATGATCAACTCTTCTGCACGGTACTTAGCCAATTCACTCTCTAAGTTCATTGTTGCAGTTTTAGCCATCAGTTCTGCTTCAGTTCCTAGTATTGAGTCTTTGAACCACTGTATGTAATCTCCATATTCGCCCACTTCTTCCTTAGCTTTAGATACTTTTTCATCCATTCCAACGAACTTCCAAGGTCTTGAGCCTTCTCTGTTTAAGTACTTTTTAACTCCTTGAGCCAATGGCACATCACTATTCTTAATTGTCGCATCATCTTTTTTAATTATTGGCTTTAAGCTTATTTGACCATCATCTTTAGCTGACGCAAACTCGAACACTGTTGCCATGCTGCTTACGTCACTGATGTAGTCTTTTTGTAACTCTTCTAAGTTTATTACTCTAACCGCAGTATCTGAGTCTTTATCAGTCTCTTTGTTGATGTCTTTATATACCGCAGTACCTTTTTCAACTGCCACAACTCCTCTACGGATTGTGTTCTTGACCGGTTTTCCGCCATCTTTACGTGTATCATGTACTGATACTTCCTTGCCATTTTCAAGTGTTACTCTACCCGCTGGGAGCAAGTTATTTACTACTAGCACACCTAACGCAGTCTGTAAGTCAGCTCTTTCTTGTATTGTCAAGTCTGGGCTTAATTGCAGTTCTAATTGCTCCATCATGAACCTACCTGCATTCTCTCTGAATACTGCTTCTGGCACGTACTTTCCAGCTTTAATATCTTTTCTGATTTTAGCTTTTTGTGCTGATGTTTCCTCTGAGCCAATCTCATTCCACACTGGAGCGAATCCTTCATCTACCGTATCTCTCATTTGCTCTGAGTTGTTCAGTCTAACATCAATCATGTCTTTTAGCACTACTACTGATGCAATGTTCATGGCATTTTTTACGTGTGAGCGTATTTCATTCTTGTACTTCTTGTACTCAGGATCTTTTTCTTTTTCTGGTTCAAGTTTCCACAAGTTCTCAAATGACACCCCTTTCTCACCTAATGTGAAGTCTCTTATTGGGTTTACGTAACCATTTTCACTAGTGTATTGAGTCGTGAACCAGTTATTTGGGAATGTTTCTTGACCTGGAGCAATTCTCATTACAGCAAATTCTTGCAAGTTTTCTACCGCAGCTTCCACCATTTTCATGCCATTCTCATTCTTACTGATTATGTTTGGCATTAGCTTCATTATCTCAGCTGTATTAGCATCTTTACTAATTAATGCACTCAAGCTGTTATCTGTACTATTATTTGGTTGTACCAAGTCACCCAGTACCTCTTCCATTCCAGCACGAATTGATCTAGCTTCTTTTACCACTTCAGCTTTCTGTGCTTTTTTAATCATTCCGATCTTTTTAGCTAGTGAGTTCATTTGTATTTCTAACTCGCCAAGTTCTGTAGCAGTCACTTCTTCAGCATCTTTTAGTGCGGCAACTTTCTTTAAGTACTTAGTTATTGCCCCTTTCAGTGCTCTAATTATGTTTGCCAATTGCTTCATACCACCTTTGAACTTATTCATCGCACGAACGTATGTACCTTCTCCAGCTTTTTCCACTTGGTCTTTTAACTTAGCTATTTCGTATACCTCATTTCTAGCTCTATGTAAGTCATTCTTAGCTTTTTTAATGTCTACTAAGTACTCTCTTTGTAACCCAAGTAGCACTTTATGTTTTGACTTAATTCTATTACTCTGAGCCAACGCATTTTCTAGTTGTTTATCTAGCCAATCCATGTATGTAACTGCTTCAGTAACTTCTTTTAACTCTTCTTTACGCGTCTTTGGTGCTTTTGGAGTATCTTCTAGTACTGCTTCAGTGGCATCCTCTAGTACAGCTTTTGGCTCTACTTCCGGAGCTTTATAAGGTCCTGTAGTAGTGTCGCCTTTAGCCACTTCTTTGTACTCATTCTTAGGCAGTATTGCACCAGTTAGTGCTTTTGCGGTAACTTCTTCTGGTTTACTAAGTGCCTCCTTAATAGTCGCTATTTCTGCATCTACTTTAGCTTTATTATCGGCATATATAACCATATCTTCTCGACTACTTGGTGAACCGTCTACCATTCTACTAGCCAATTCAGTAATCATTGCCTGTCTACGTTCTGTTCCAGTTATTGGCTCAGTATCTACACCCCTCTCTGTGTTAGTTGTATCTATGTTCTCATACCTTGGTACACTGTCCCAGTGCTTACCAGGTTCATCTAACATCTCATTTAGTACATCTTTTCCTAAGTGTGTAGAAGTGTCATTCAAGTCCGTGTATACTTCTCTACGAATTGCCGGGTCTTCCGAGTTAGCTTTTTGTAGTATTTCTGCGTGTTTACCTTGATTCACATACATATCATCACGCATTTTCTCAAATCTAGCCAGTAATTTAGGATGTTCTTTACTCTTTTTTAACACTTCAATTTTTGATTCCATTATGTTAATTAAATCTTCATTTTCATCTATCTTATTGGATAATATATTTTTTATACCTGGTAGATTATTTAGTATTTTTTCACCTTTGACTGCGACAAATGGCCATACCTTATCTATACCACGATGTTTTACAAATCCCTCTAACTGATCTACATGTCTAGTTTGTACACTCTCAGGTACTCCTTGTACACCTACAAAGTTTTCTATGTCTCTACTATGTTGCTCTGCACCTTTTTTTAGCCCTGTTCTAGTAAGAAATCCAATCTTTTTTACTTCATTAGCAACATCTAAGTATGTCTTTTTAGCTTTTTCTTGCTTAGGTCCATTTGACTCATTCGTAGGCCCTCTATCTTCTGAACCTAGTATGTTAGTTTCTGCTCGTAAAGCATCTAACTCTTGTCCAATTTCATCCATACGCTCTAGTATTACCGAATCTGAACTACCCATTAATTTCATACTTTTTATAGCTTTTTGTAAATTTGCATACTGCTCATCATCAAGTGTTTTTAAGTTAGCAATTATGTCTCCATTAGCTGATTGGTCTAACCCATACGAAGTTAAGTATTCATTAGCTTTTTTTATGTTTACTTGAGATTCAAATACAGCCTTTATCTCATCCTCTTGCATATCTAAGAATGCTATTTCAGCTAATTTATTACCTTTCACAAACTCTGCAGTTTCTTTTAGCAGCTTTTGTTGTGTAGCAGGGTCAATTTTGTATTCGCCTTTTTCCGTACTTTTACTTCTAGTGTAGTTTACTAGCTTTTGTACTAGCATATACTTAGCTACTTCTTTAGCTTTAGGGCTAGTTAAGTCGTATACTGCTGCCATTTTATCAGTAGCATCTTGCAGTGCCGAACCAATGTTCTTTCCACCATCCTCAACTTTACCTCTGTAGCCGTACTTAACCATTGCTTCTGGGTTAGTATGCAAGTCCACTACGAACTCGGCGATTGTTTCAGCATGTACTTCTTTTGCCTTAGGGTCAGTCACTTTGTAGTCTGGATGACCTACACTATCCCACATATTGAACTTACCATCCATACCTATTGGTTTTGTTACTCTTTCAGGGTCATCTAATGTACCACTATGGTATTTTATCTTTTCGTCTAGCTGTTGTATTCCTTTATCAACTGCACCTACTGCTGCTGAACCAGCGAATCCTGTACCACTTGTAACTCCGCCCATTGCTCCACCAGTTAGTGCAGCCAACTGTGCTTCCGGACTTGTAGCCACTTCACTAAGCGTCTTACTACCCTCTTTTTGAGTCATGTACATTTGTTGTGTTTGATCAGCGTATTCTTGTGCTGTTTCACCAAGTGTACTGTAAAACACATCTTTACCTTTTTGGGCTAGTGTATTGCTTAGTCCTTTAGTCATTCCGCCAAGTACCTTACCAACTACCAATTTTTCACCAACTAGTACTCCAAGGTTTGATAATGTACTACCCATTAACCATTTAGCATCTACTTTTTTACCTTCGTTATTTCTTTCATATTCTTCAGCATCTTCATTAACTCTACTTGCAACTGCAAGTGCAATTCCAGGATAACCTGCCATTAGTGATGCTATCTCCCCAGCACTGTCTCCCAATATATAAGGCATTATCGTGAGGGTGTCTAAGCCTGCTTTACCATAGTCACCATTTTTAACATTTTCTAGGGCAGACTTCATTTTAATATCTTGTTCTTTCCTAGTTTTAGCCATTACCCCAGTCATTTTGTCAGCAACTTCACGTCTGGCTAATTCTGTTGATGGAGTATCACCAAATCCTATAGTTCCAACCTTATCAAGGGTTGGTAACCATTCATCAACAGTTTCTTTATTAACTCCTAAACTATCAGCAGCCCATCTACTCATGCTTCTTAGTGCTTTATTTGTTTTACCTAATTGTTGTATTAAGCTTGATTGAGCTATATCTAATGACTCTCCTAGCATCCCATCTCTATCTAATGTGTCTTGATTCATCTTCATAGAGTTCCAGTCTACTGTACCATTACTTTCACCAGCAAAGCTCAATTTATTCGCATTTATGTTCATATTAGGATTAAGGGCATCAGTTACTGTTACATCTGTACCATCTGCAGTGCCGAACGCAGCTAATTCTCTTTTGCCACTTGTATCTTTACCCATTCCAACACTTTGTACAGGTATATTCAGTGGTATATTTTCAACTATGCCTTTGTCATTGATGTATTTACCTGTTAAGTTTGTTGGTTCCACCCCTCGTATTAGGGGGGCTTCCCAGTCTGGTGAACCGCCTAAGTTAGCAGCTTTTTGTATTAGTTGTTGATTTGACACATCAATGAAATCTTGTTGAGTAACATCTGCTACGTTTTTACCAAGCATTCTAGCCACTTCAGCACGTTGCACATCCATTACTCTATCTGATTTACCGAACACACCTGCTTTTCTTTCTGCAGCAGTTTTACCGTATATATCTATTTCCGGGTTTAGTATTCCATTTTGGTAATGTGCACCTTCTATCGCATCGTAGTACACATCCATTCCAGGTATCTTTGTACGAGTGTTACCGAGGTTCTCTGTGTTGAATGAGTCTGAATCAGTCATCCCAAGTATCTTATCTTGTGAGTACGAATCTGTTGTACTTAATTTAGCACCAGCAAGTCTATCTAGCTTTTCAACCTGCTTACCTTGCAATGTATCCAACTTAGTTTGTGCAGTGGATGGAATGATTCCTGTGTAATCTGTATCATTTAATGCGGAAGTAGCACCATATAGTGCTTCGTAGTCTGATTGTGTCATTGGTTACCTCAATAAGTAGTATATTGGGTGATTATACCTATACTACTATTAATTTGAGGTTAAGTTTTATTAAGTACCTACTTACTTTAATTGGTTCTTAGTAGTTTGTCCAATTCTCTTTTTCTTCGTCTGTATTCATCTAAGTATATATCTCCATCTTTATATTCTTTTGCTAATTTGGACATATCCTCATTAGCTTGTTTAATAGCATCTTCTTTGGCTTTTACTTTAGCCTCAGCCTTAGCTTGTACTTGAGCTTGAGTGTTATATTCGCTTTGTTTTAACATATACTCTTTTGACTTATCTGCGTACTCTTTTCTACCTTCTAGGGTTCTTGAGTAGTCTGAATAGTTAGGACGGGTGGGTGGTATAAGTCCACTAATCTTGGAAACTGCCTCCTGCTTTTCCTCAACTGGAGGCAGTACTATTTTTTTAGTCTCTTTCTTGGTCTCTTCTTTCTTTTCAGGAGCTTTAATTTTTGGAGCAATTTTAGCTTTCAACTCTTCATTCCATAGATCTGCACCTGTTTTTTGTGGAGCTGGCATACTTATCCCAAGTATTTCGTTACGTCTTTTTTGATTAGCATTTAGTGCTTCAATTGACTTAGCCCCTATGCCTGACGTGCTACTATCATACCCAGTAGAGCGTAATCTATTATAACCTTCAACCAGTTTTCTATTTGATGCGTTAGTGCTCATTGCTTCAGTTATGTAGGCTTTGAACTTCTCAGCAGGCACTCTATCATCTGTTAGTGCACCTCTTTGTGTTGAAGCTTTTAATGCTGCTTCAACCATGCTTGGAGGTATAGCTATTGGAGTCTCTTTACCTTCTATTGGGACAGTGAAGCTTTGCCCTGACATTGCTTTTTGAGCTAACATACTAGCATCTTCAGTATCGTACCCAGTAATTCCATTTAGGTCTAGTTCTTTCACCACATCGAATATTTTTGATTCACTTCCGTACTTACTTGACGAGTCTTTGGAGTTTTTACTTTTTGATCTGTATCCGCTATCTTGCTCCAGTATATTTTTGTCACTTCTAGCTAATTCATCTAAGCGCAGTTTTTTATCTTTGTGTAGTGCCTCTAAAGCCTCTTTACTTGGAGGAGTAACTACATTCAGTCCTGCAGCATACTGGTCAAGTATTGATTTTTGTTCACTTATCGGTACACCTTGAGCAAGTAGGCTCTGTTGAACTTCTCCCCTCTTTTGCTTAGCTTGATCTTGGGACAGTGCGTACACATCTTGTCCGTATTTATCGTATTGACCCGCAGCTTTTTCGTTCAACTTAGTTAAATTTGTATCGTATACTTGTTGTTCTGCTGGAGCTAACGCATTGTATACTTCTGGAGTCATAGCTGAAGTCAATCCTGCATAACTAGCATTTACTGCATCAGCATAGGGATTTGTACTATCAGCTTTTTGTAGCGCACTACTGGCAATTTGAGCATATTCCTTCTTTTTCTCGTATGGCAAGTTAGCCAATTCCTTGGATTGAGCTTGCTGTCTAGCAAACCTATCCTCTGTAGCAGCTAACTGGTCTCTACGAAATTTATCCTTTCTAGCAAGTTCCTCTTCTTTAGCCCACTGATTCATTGAGTTTGTTAGTGTATTCCTAGCAGCAGTAACACCTTGTAACGCACCTTTTGTTGGGTCTACTACATTACCTGTACTGAAGTTTAATTTAGGTATTG
>ERZ890953.899-NODE-899-length-16048-cov-5.457012_pt1 | contig 16048 bp, 17 predicted proteins | sample MGYA00521264_ERZ890953 | MGnify/ENA primary metagenome ERZ890953 (study PRJEB32303, sample SAMEA104408629) | aquatic metagenome | biome: Brackish water; feature: Chemocline; material: water | place: Baltic Sea | collected 2014-10-26T21:54:00 | depth 200 m ...
CCATATATTGTTCATAATTTTCGATGTAATTATCATAATGTTCTTCAAACATTTTTCGATATTCACTAACAAAGTAGTGTATTGCTTTTTCTTTAGCAGAAATCATCTCGTCTCGGCTCTCACACCCTGTGGCACTAATATATGCATTATATCTTGCGGCACCGTATAAGAATGATGCGCTTACTTTTCCACGTTCAATATCTTTAGTTACTTGATCATTTGATAGATGAATGTGGGCATCTGCTCTATCATAAAATCCTTCATCTTTATCGTGCACTTAATTCTCCTTTTTTTGTTATGTGTTTTTTTAACATTATTATGAATGTGCCTTAACACACGATTTTCTAATAAACGAATAAGAACTGGATCCATTCGATCATATTCATCGGGCATATCAAGACTAATTAACCTTTTTATTTTAAGAAGTTCTTTGAATTTTTTTGAAGCATTATTTCTATGACTTTATTCCATCAAAAATATAATATCAGACCACTCTATCAGATCGCCACTTATAGTAGTTTCTGCATCGGAATTGGTACTACATCCGATTGCATCTACATCTAAATAATAGGCTAACTCATTTAAATATCTACAAAATATACAGAGTTAGGCGAGCGCTAAAGGATTTAATTTTCATTATACTAAATTTATCAATCACTCACTTTACGCACTAATCTAGCGAAAGCATGATACAGCTCATTTGTGCAATTACCGTTGATAACTATAATGCATTTTTAAGGTTCATTTAAGGCATGTCGAGGTATAAATATTTACTTTTAAATATTTTGATGCCTGTGCGTTCAAGTGAAGCATGACGCTGTGATATCTCGACAATGAGCGCCACTACCTTAGCGCTAATTATACTCGCTGCGATTCTAATCCAGCTCGCAGTTATAATCCTGTTGGGTTTTTTTCGACGTAGACTTGAAAACCGGAATTTGGCAGGGAGTATGAATGAAACCGTTTCACTGTCTAAGGTCAATACGCCAATACGCCAATACGCCAATACGCCAATTCGCACTTCTGCTGAGCTCGTTATCCCCGAATCAGGCTGGGATGGATTTAAAGAGTTTATGGTTCAACGACGGGAGTTGGAGGACAAAAATAACGTTGTCTGTTCTTTCTATCTTGCTCCCGTTGATGGCAAACCTTTAACTACGTTTAAACCCGGCCAATTTTTAACTTTCAAGCTACAGATAAAAGATCCTGACAACCAGCAATTGAAATCTGTAGTGCGCTGTTACTCACTCTCTGATGCTGCGCATCCGGATTACTACCGGGTATCAATCAAACGCATTCCTGCACCGCACAACTCTGCTGGAATACCACCCGGTCTCTCCTCCTGCTTCTTCCATGATCAGGTGCAGGAGGGTAGTCGTCTTCTGATAAAAGCACCATCCGGTCATTTCCACCTGATGGAAGATGAACCTTTACCGGTTGTATTGATAGGTGGCGGTATCGGCATTACCCCGATGTTAAGCATTCTAAATACACTATTGGAAACTGGAATAAATCGAGAGATATGGCTCTATTACGGTATATGCAATGGTAATGAGCATATCATGAAGACACATCTGCAAACCCTTGCCGACAAACACCCAGACTTCCATCTGACCGTCTGTTATAGCGCACCCAATGAAAACGATTCACTGGGCGTCGATTATCAACACAGGGGCTGGGTGGATATGCCTCTGCTGCGAGCCACCCTCAAACTGATGCGGTATCAGTTCTATGTCTGTGGTCCTAGACCAATGATGGAGAGCCTGGTGCCTGGCCTGCAAGACTGGGGTGTCGACAGCCATGATATTTACTACGAATCCTTTGGACCAGCCTCTTTAAAACAACCAGAGAAAAAGGCAGTCGCGACAAATTCACAGCCCATTACGGTGACCTTCAGTCGTTCAGGAAAAAGCATACTATGGAATCCCGCGATGGATTCACTGCTAGATTTTGCCGAGGATAACGATATTGATGTGGAGTCAGGTTGTCGTGCAGGCAGTTGTGGCTCCTGCCAGACTACGCTGAAAGTCGGCGAGGTCACCTATAACCAGCAGCCTGATGCGGATATAACCCCGGGGCATTGCCTGCTGTGCATTTCAACTCCGAAAAATAATCTCACCTTAGAGGCTTAAAGAGTAACTATGGAACGATCACTCATCAGGAAAGAAGTTATACCATTCCTTGTCATGTTTGGCGCGCTTATTTTAGCGACCATGATCACCGATGCACTACTGCACCAGTTCGAGTTAATCTGGGTCGGGCGCTGGTTGGGAATTCCTGGCGTCATGCTGATTTTACTGTCATTTTTCTATTCCATGCGCAAGCGCAAGAAAATCAGCTTTGGCAAACCTAAAACGCTGCTTATTCTGCATGAAACCCTGACCTGGATAGGAGCACTGATGATTCTGGTGCATGCCGGTATTCATATTTATGCCATTCTACCTTGGTTGGCTGTAGCTGCCATGCTGATTAACGTCATCAGCGGCATGACTGGCAAATACCTGCTGGATCGATCACGCCGTTTTCTGGCTGAAAAGAAAGATATCCATGCACAGCAGGGATTAACTGAAGAAGAGATCGATAAGAAACTTTTCTGGGATGCCACGACTTTCGATCTGATGAAAAAATGGCGCGCGGTACACCTGCCTATCACACTGGCTTTTGCAGTGCTTGGCATTACCCATATTTTAAGTATCTTACTTTTCTGGGAATGGAAATGAAAAACAAAACGATCCTTCTCATAGTTTCTTTTAACCTTATTGTGCTGGTACTGCTGGCGATATTCGCTCCACAGTTGATGATCGGTCCCGGCAAAACCATTGATGCCCATGCAGAACTTGCTACGGATTGCTTTGCCTGCCATACCGCCTTCCTCGGTAGTAGTACAGAAAAGTGTATCGCCTGCCATAAAGTAGAAGATATTGGTAACAAAACCACCAAAGGCCTGCTTATCGATAAGGAAAATAAGAACGTCGCTTTTCACCAGCAACTGATCGAAAATGACTGTCTAGCGTGCCATAGTGATCACAAAGGCGTGAAAGCTTTCCGCCCCATAAGTCAGTTCTCACACCGTTTATTAGAAACAGCTCTGCAAAAGCAGTGCGACAATTGTCACAGCAATCCAGTCGATGATCTGCACCAGAAAATCAACGGTAATTGTGGACAGTGCCATACTCAGGAGGCCTGGCTACCCGCTACCTTTGAGCATGATAACTACTTCCGTTTTGATCGCGATCACAATACCGAATGTGTAACCTGCCACATCAACAACGATTACTCAAACTATACCTGCTATGGTTGTCACGAGCACTCTCGCTCTAAAATCCGGAAGGAACATATGGAAGAAGGTATACGTGACTATGAGAACTGTGTTGAGTGTCATCGTAGCGGTGATGAAGATGAGGCTAAACGTATCTGGCGTTCGAAAGATTTTAATAAAGGGACATTAAGCTCAGACGGAATAAACCGGTACCAGAAAAAGTATAATGAGAAGCACGATGACGACTAAAAACTCTTATCTCTATCTTGATCTTCATGCAAAATATTTATAACTAATGAGTTTAAAGGGATTGTTGGAGTATCAGAAGCGCGACAAAGTACTATTATAGACTACTCACTTTGTGTTGATCATTTAAACAGGAGTAGGGGGTAGTAGCATCGGTTTCAAACATTAAGGTATGGGCCTGCCTGATTATTTAATCAAAGTGAATTGATCATGTTACTGATAGTCGGAAAATTGCCTAGCGTTGTTGTTATGGGGGTATAACTATAGTCCGGGGCTTGGTTCCAATGTGAAGCACGCCCGAGCTATGGTGCTCCCATCCTGTGTCTGGACAGTTCTTCTTTTTTAACCGTGTCACTCCGCCATCTGGCAACATCTACAGCTAAGATTATCGTAACCATTACAGCAAACTCTGCGTTCATCCTGATTCAGGTACCCGTATTTGTAACACGGTTGCATCTGCAACCATTACATGCGAATGACTGTGGCACTATTGGAACAGCTTTATTGGGGCATCCCTCGACTGATGGCGCCATCTCGGCCACTACTCAACAGTCTTCAGAGGCGGCGGAGCCACGTCAGGAACTGTAGTCGATAGAAATGCAGGAACATAGGCATAAAAAATGCCATGAATCTCATGGCAAAAGTCGAAGAGATAATTGTGAACCAGTTCGGATTGGGGAGCTTGTCCCTCATCACCTGTCTGGCCGTTGCTTAATGATGAAGTGGGCTTCCGCATATAAAAAGCTTACAGTAAATCTGCTGTACATGTGACTTCAACCAGCTTTTTAAATTCCTGATTGAGGTACTGATGTACTCGGCACGTAGTTTATACGCACGATCCATATAAAAGTTAGCGTCCGCTTTTCCCTTAGCAGCTGGTTTGGTCTTAACACTAGATTTGGTGTACATTTGTAGTTCTTTGTTACCTTTTTAATGAATTGAGATAGGATAATAGTAGTAAATGTTCAGTTGCATACACGATTAAATTTCAGCATTATGATGAAATTATCTCACCATTTAGAACTCCTTCATTCGATCGCTTTCGTTTCTCAAGATAACTGGGAATTTTTATTCGCAGTACCTGAACGGGAGGGTCTTCATTTTTAACCTGGGAAATTCAGTTGATCACGAAATGACAGCTTAGGTATGGATGTGCATGGTCCAGGTCATGAAGGACTGCAGGTACGACTCTACGGATGTCCGAGGTAGAGCCCACGTCAGGAACTGTGATCGAGTGCAATGCTGGAGCATAGGCATAAAAAAATGCCATGAATATATCATGGCAAAAGTTGAGGAGAGAATAGTCAACCAGATCGGATGGGGGCTATCCCCAGCACCTGTCTGGCCGGTGCTTAATGATGAAGCGGGCTTCCGCATATAAAAAGCTTACAGTAAATCTGCTGTACATGTGACTTCAACCAGCTTTTTACATTTCTGATTGAGGTACTGATGTACTCGGCACGTAGTTTATACGCACGATCCATAAAAAAGTTAGCGTCCGCTTTTCCTTTAGCAGCTGGTTTGGTCTTAACACTAGATTGGGTGTACATTTTGTAGTTCTTTATTGCCTTGTAATGAGTTGAGGCAAAATAATAGAAGTAAATGTGCAGTTGCACAAACGATCAATTTTCAGCATTATAGTGAAATTCCTTCATCTATCAGGATAGACCCATCAGACACCTTCCGCCGCTCAAGGCCCTCAAAATTTTTGAATCTGCAGCACGTAACGAAAGCTTTTCTATAGCTGCTGAAGAATTGTTTGTCACGGCATCTGCGGTCAGTCACGGTATAAAGTCTCTCGAAGACTACCTCGGGCGAAAGCTGTTCAAACGTAATAAGCGCAAGGTTGTATTAACGCCAACCGGTCAAAAATACCTGGTTTCTATCAGCCAGGCATTGAACGAAATTGAGGTTGCCAGCCAGAGTATCACCTCTAATCCGAAAACCGATATTCTTACCCTGAGTAGTACTCCCAAGTTTCTGACACGCTGGTTGATGCCTCGCCTGCACCGTTTCCAGTTACTGTACCCGGATGTCGAAATGCATTTTTCGTCGAGCACTGAAATGCTTGATTTTAATAAATCGAATATCGATATGGCGATCTATTTTGGAAACGGGGACTGGCATGACATTGAGGTCGAATTTCTGAAAAAGGTGTTTCTGGCACCGGTTTACTCCCCGGCATTACTGGCCCCTGAATATCCGCTGAAGACGCCGCAGGATCTGCGTAACTACAACCTGATCCACTTAACAGGAAACCTGTATGAATGGCCTGAATGGTTGCTTCTGAGTGGTATTGAATATACCGGCTTTAAACGCGGAATGCAGGTCGCCAGCAGTGAACTGGCCATGGTCGCGGCTCAGGAAGGTCTGGGGGTATCACTTGCCGTAGACACCCTCTGTTCACGTGACATCGCCAATGGAACGCTGATTAAACCCTTCAACACCCTGCTCGATACCGGTAGAGCTTATTACCTGGTTCATCCGAAAAACCACATGCTGAGTTATGGCATGAAAGTTTTTAAGGAGTGGCTAATGAACGAGATGCATGGAAGTACTGCCTGAACCGGTGTGTAATTTTTAAAGTCTCTTACCTGATCAGTTATTTGAAGCTATCAGGGGGAGAAGTATATCGGGTTTTAGATTCATGAAACCAGAATCCCGGAAAAATATTTCAAATCATCAAATTTGAATTCATGCATTGAATGTTGAAGCCAATAACTCGACGATTAAAATTTACAGGTGTGCCGATAGAATCTGACCTTGAGTTTTAGTTTCCGGGCAGGCTGAATTTAAAGTGGTAGTAAGTATTTCCTTTTTTAGATTTCCTGTTTCCTGATGAATATAAATTCTAGTATAGTTTTGCTATCTAACAACTTACTGAAAAATAAAGGGAATTATAAAAATGACAGCTGATGTTGATGTTATAAATAGACATATTTTTTCAAAAGGAAATATCCAGGCATCTCCTGCCGAAATTCAACAGTTAAACTCTAAACCTCCTGTGCCCTTTAAGGCGAGTTATTTAACAGGTCCAGTTGATGCGGGTTACCGGGTTTTTTTAACTGGTTATGCAAGTAAACTACTGATGAGTGAGAAGAAACTAGAATTTGGTCGATTACTGGAAAGATCTATAAATTCATTGCGATCTAACCCTAGACCGACTGATGGATATTTAAAAAAAGGAACAGTTGATACTCGAATACTTGATAGTAATGCCTTTAGTATTTGGTATAAGGTACATAGCGGCCAGATTTTGATCTACAATATCGAACCAAAAGAATCGGTACAAACGAATAGAGATAAACTCGAAAAACCTGATGTTTATAAAGTAATAAGAAATTCACAGGGAAACTGGGAGTCGTCAGGTCGAGTCAGTTCTGTCAATACCAGTTATGCAGCAGTTAATGGTCAATCCAATAATCTTGCGAAAGCTACCTGGTTAATGGGTGCTCATCTTGATTTTGAATTTGGAAAAGGAAATATTAAAGAATACACACTATTCCATAATCCAAGCGTTGGTTTTAAGGGTGATACCTGGAATCGGTACAGGATAAATTTGGTTCGACAACTGATGTTACAAAAAAATTCAGCAAGTTGTTGCAGGATGCGCAGATAGCAAAGAATAAAACAAAATGGATTGCACATAGCCAGGGTGGTTTGATTTTTGCTGAAGCTGTCCGCTATCATTTAAATGGTAACCGTAGTTGGGCTATTACTGGTGGCTTTAATGGTGTTTTTCGTAAAGACAAAGGAGAGTCTTTAAATATGCATAGCGTCGCGTTTCACGGAAACGCCAATAATAATCTACGCTCGAAACCTTTATTTGGTCGAGCTGGTATTAAAATACTGGCAACACGCGCGAACGAGTATGATTTTGTTAACACAATTCTTGGTGCTAACTCTATCAACCCATGGAGACTGCTTGGTTCGCTGGTATATTTAAACCATGTTACTCATGGTTCCAATCAACAAAGTCCCCATACATTGATGCATGAGGATTTTGAGTCATGGGATGAACAAATGAGCAAAGGCCCGGGTAAAGGACGTAACAAATTACAAAAAGGTTTTAATGCAATAGATAAAACAGGACGATCAGGTGTTAAATACATCAATAATTTCTTGAAATAATGAAGCATTCATTAATTAAAATTAGCTTAAAGGTTATCATTATGTTCGCCGCGATTACAAAAGCTTTCGGATTAAGCGGCCCCCCCCCGAACATCACCCGCTGATGCCGCGTCATATCAATTTGTCAGGCAATATCATTCACTTTTCCATGCCAGAAAATTTCAGTCGCGATATGCCGGCAGATGATATGATTGAATCAGTCGATTTGAGTGATAAAAATGTTTACCAGGATTATCAAAAATTTACATTAATTCGGCGCTGGTGGGACTTTAAAGATAGTGGCTTTTTCGGCAAGGAGTATGGAACGCTGATGATGTCGTTGTATATAAAAGAAGTATCAGAGTCATTATCAATCACTACACTAAAGCCACTAGATTTTATTGATATTATTATTGATGACATCAATAAGTCTAAACCGGAATCTGGAGAGCTGGATCCTTTGATGGAATATTCAGATCATTTTACGGCTTATAAAGAGAGTTGGAGGAATGATTATCGTTGGTTAAAGTATATTCAGGGGCATGTAAATGGAGATAAATTCACCATTTTATTTGCTATACCGCTAACCGCTAAACAATACATTGTTGCCGAATTTATCTCTGCACCCAAAAACGATATTGGGATTAGAAGTTTTGTAAATGATTTTACTTTACCCTTTATGAACAAAATTATGGATAGCTTTCAAATTGACTATGAGAAGGATAACCCTGCAAAGCAAGCAGTATTGAAGTCAGATACACTTTCTTTACAACAGTTGATAGATGGCAAGGTGAAGTTGTTAGAGCAGTCAGAATAGCTATTCATTCCTATAGCATGAAAGTATGGTCTTTGATCAACAGTTTTAATTTGCAAATGATAAACAATGCTCAGCGAGATAAATCCAGAAAATTAAAACTAATAAATCATGCTAGTTCCATCGCAACATATCAAAGAAATACGGTTATCAGTTGAGAAAATTCGTGAACCAGGAAGTCTCTACTAAAAATTATATCTCCAGAAAACTCACAGGTTAGTACTCTCCGTGTAGAGCCTTATATTTAGATATAAAGGTAGTGCGATATTACTTTTCTGGCTAATAGAAAGGGTATGAGAGTCTGCAATAAAGAATTAACTGGTACACGTTAAGGAAGTAATTACGAATTCAGGGCAGCATTAGTGAGTGAAACAGCAAATTCGGAATAAAAATTCTAATGCTCAAATTCGTTTCAGTTGAATCGATATAAATATTGACAGCTACCACAGCTATCTTTAAAGTTTGATGAGTAGCGCTGATTTGTATCTCGGCTTGCAGGCGCTTTATAAAACTGGCTAAAGAGGGGGAGCACGTTCTTTTAAACGTTTAGTTGTCTGACTATCCAAAATCCCTCCCGAGTTTACCTTTTAATTGGGAGACCCCATGACTGAAAATAGCGATAACAACGAATTTCATTTTGATACCCTGGCGATTCGAACCGGTCATCAGCGCACTGCTGAAGGCGAACACGGTGAGCCTATTTTCCCCACATCCAGTTTTGTTTTTAATTCTGCGGCGGAAGCTGCTGCACGATTTTCCGGTGAGCAACCGGGTAATATTTATGCCCGCTTTACCAACCCCACAGTTTCAACTTTTGAGCAACGTCTGGCTGCTCTTGAAGGCGGAGAAAGCTGTGTAGCGACTGCATCGGGTATGGCAGCGATTATGGCCGTGTGCCTGGGATTGCTGCAATCGGGTGATCATATAGTTTCTTCCCGCTCAATATTTGGAACTACGACTATCCTGTTTGAGCGTTATATGGGGAAATTTGGGGTCAGTACCACTTTTGTTGATTTGACGGATCTGTCTGTATGGGAACAGGCCATTCAGAAAAATACGAAATTATTTTTTCTGGAAACGCCGTCAAACCCGCTGACTGAGGTGGCGGATATTTCTGCGCTGGCCGATCTGGCACATGCACATGGTTGCCTGCTGGTGGTTGATAACTGTTTCTGTACGCCAGCTTTACAGCAACCGTTAAAATTTGGAGCCGACATAATCATTCATTCTGCGACTAAATACCTGGACGGGCAGGGGCGCATTGTTGGTGGGGCTGTGGTTGGAGATAAAGAGAAAGTGGGTACTGATATTTTCGGTGTACTTCGTACCACTGGACCGACCATGAGTGCATTTAATGCGTGGATAGCGCTGAAAGGCCTGGAAACACTATCATTAAGAATGAAAGCCCACTCCAGTAATGCATTTCAACTGGCACAGATGCTTGACCAGCATCCATCGGTCGAGAAAGTATTTTACGCCGGTTTAAGCAGTCATCCTCAACACGAATTAGCGAAGCTTCAACAAAAAGATTTTGGTGGTATTGTGTCTTTCAGGGTTAAAGGCGGTCAACAGGAAGCCTGGAAACTGATCGACCAGACTCAATTTTTATCAATAACGGCTAATCTTGGTGATACAAAAACAACTATTACCCATCCCGCATCCACCACACATGGACGCCTGACGGATGAACAAAAGGCAACGGCGGGCATAACCGATAACCTGATTCGCATAGCGGTGGGTCTGGAAGATATCGACGATATTATTAAAGATGTCAGCCGTGGTCTGGAAAGTTAACTTAAAAACTTCTCACCACGAAGCCACGAAGGACACGAAGAAAAGAAACAAACAAATTAACATTGCTATATATTAAGAATCAGGTGTTAGCTTTTTAACCCTGTCATTCCGGCTTAAGTAATGCCGATGAAGGGTGCATAGATGCATTGTTAATGGAACTATGGAATGCAATGACGGTTGTTTCTATATTGTATGGTTTTACCTGAGTTGAATGCAGAGTTACTTTAATTAAATCGTCGTGTCCTTCGTGGCTTCGTGGCTTCGTGGTGAATATGCCTTTTATTAAAAACTAGTTATGTCAGATTTACTTTACCACCGGCTTTTTCAAGCCATTATGGAACATAATCCGTTACAGAAATGCCTGTTAACGGATCAGTTAGTAGATGACTGGCAAAGTCAAAAACTACAAAGAACTGATGATGGTTGTATCGAAGATATCGATGTGCCGGGTCGTCCGGATTTTCCACTGCTGGTAAACCCGCGCCAGGTACCTCGTCGGTCGCTAGCTTCTGAACAGGGTAAAAAAATACTGCTGCATTCTTTCGCTCATATCGAATTTAATGCAATCAATCTTGCTTTAGATGCTGCATACCGGTTTCGAAATATGCCGGATGATTATGTGACCGACTGGTTACAGGTGGCTTCTGAAGAAGCCAGGCACTTTCTGCTGGTTAATGATTATTTAGAGGAGCTGCAGGCATCGTATGGTTCGTTTGAAGCACATAATGGCCTGTGGGATATGGTGTGTAGAACCCGTCACGATGTGTTGCATCGCATGGCACTTGTGCCACGTGTGATGGAAGCTCGTGGGCTAGACGTTACCCCTGGCTTAATTGAAAAATTTTCAAGTGCTGGAGATAAAAGGGCTGTAGAAATACTTGGTATTATTTACCAGGATGAAATTGGTCACGTTGCCATTGGAAATCGCTGGTACCACTTTTGCTGCGAGCAAAGAGAACTAAATGCCCAAACAACTTTCCAACAATTAATTAATGAATATATTGGCGGTAACTTGCGCGGTCCTTTCAATCGGCCTGCAAGAATAGCAGCCGGTTTTGAAGATGATGAACTTAATATTTTAGAAAGCTGTTTATGATTCAGGTGACTATGAAACAGAAAAACCGATTTGTACTAACTTTCCTGATGTTAACGATGCAACCTGTATCGGTGTTGCAGGCTCAATCTATCAGTGAAGATAATGTGACGTTGACGGAAGTTATTTTCGCAGAAATGGAGCCGGGTATAGATCCCTATAAATCACGGCTGTTACTGAATGAAAGTTTTTTACGGCTGGATGATGGCGAAGATCAGGGAGATTTTATTTTGTTTGATCGTAAAAGCCATGAAATACATAGCTTTAATCATGCAGATAGATCACATCTGGTAATGAAATCGCTACCTCCCGTTAAGCTGGAATTTACTGTTGATTTTAAAGTTGAAAAGAAAAAGCTGCTGGATGCACCCAAAGTGCAGGGCGTGGTGCCTCAACAGCATCTTTATTTTGCAGATAATCAACTTTGTAAAACATCTTTCAATGCGAAAGGTTTATTACCTGAGTTAACGCAAGTTTTAATTGATTATGAGCAGGCGATCGTAGAACAGAATAAACAAACTTTATCGCAGATTCCTGCCAGTGTGCGCTCCAGTTGTTATATGGCGAATAACTATTTACATGCCAGTGATTATTTGCAGGATGGTTTCCCGTTATTGGTAGTTGATGATCAGGGGAGACAAAAGAAATTATTAAGTTTCGATCAGGTTAAAAAACACCCATCCATCATGCAGCAGCCTGACGGGTACAGTATTTATTATCCCAGTTTATCTAACCTGGATTAATAAATTAGAATGGGTTCTTTTAAAATAATTGTTGATCGAGCTGAACAGCGCAAGGGTGGTAAAGCGGCTTTAACATCTCTGCTACCCCGCACAATTGATCCTGCAGAGCTAATTGTAAAAGCAGACAGTTACTTTCTTGAAGAAATGACACGTAGTATTTTTCAGTCAGGTTTTGTATGGCGCGTTATTAATAGTAAATGGCCAACGTTTCGGGAAGCTTTTTTTGATTTTGATATCAGTCGTTTGATGCGATTATCAGAAGATGACTGGAATAACTATATGCAGGATAAGCGCATAGTAAGGCACCGCCAGAAAATACAGGCATTGCGGCATAATCTCTGGTTTGTTAATGAAACGGCAGGAATGCACCATGGTTTTGGACAATTCCTGGTTGACTGGCCAAAATCTGATCTCACTGGATTATTTGCTTTTCTAAAAAAGAAAGGCAGCCGTCTGGGTGGTAATACCGGTCAGTATTATTTACAACATGTCGGCGTGGATAGTTTTGCGCTGACTCGCGATGTAGTGTTATGTCTGCAAATGTCAGGACTTGATATTAAAAATATGCCCTCCAGCCAGAAAGATTTAAAACTGATTCAACAGAGCTTTAACGAGTGGCATACAGAAACTGGGTTCACATACTTGCATCTAAGTATGATTATGGCTTATTCGGTGGGTGACAACAGGATTCATAATTAAGTTTTAACTCTTGAGTCAATCAGTTTCAACTCACCATCTGACCAGCTAATGTAACTGGGTTCAGGTTTCCAGTCGCCGAGCACGAAACGTCGTCGGTGTTGATCAAGCAAGTGAATGGCAGGTCGATGAGTATGACCATGTATCATTATTGAAACTTTCAGTCGATCAAAAGTGTCCTTAACGGCCTGTTGATTGACATCCATTATATCGACTGATTTCCCGGTCATCTCAAGATTACTTTTAGCTCTCAGTTGGGCTGTAATTGCTAATCTTTCAGATAAGGATTTAGCGAGAAATTGATGCTGCCATTTCTGTTCCCTGACTTCTTTACGAAATGCCTGGTAAGCCTGGTCATCGGTGCAAAGTTCGTCACCATGTAGCAAAGCCACCTGTGTTGAACCTAATGTGATAACCGTTGGTGACTGAATAATGCTAAATCCTGCTTTCTGCGCGAGTTGTTGACCCACCAGGAAATCACGATTGCCATGCATGAAATAAATATTAGTCGTATTTGCCAGGTTTTGCAGTGCATTAAAGATGTCATTGAACTCTTCAACCGGGCTGTCATCACCTGACCAGACTTCAAATAGATCGCCCAGAATGTATAAAACCCGGACATCAGCTGCCCGGGTTTTAATAAATTTCAGAAAATGTGCAGTAATCCCCGGATTATTCCGATCCAGATGGAGATCAGAAATGAACAGGATTTCTTCAGTCATTTTACTGCTATTTTAATTACTGTTTTATGACGCCGGTGATGGTGATAGTTTCCAGTGGAACATCCTGGTGTCCACCTTTGTTACCAGTTTTAACGGCTGCCATATCATCAACAATGTTCATGCCATCGGTGACTTTACCAAAAACTGCATAGCCCCAACCCTGCATTGTCTCACTTTTAAAATTAAGGAAATCATTATCTTTGTGGTTTATAAAGAACTGTGCTGTGGCTGAGTGAGGGTCATTAGTTCGCGCCATGGCAAGTGTTCCCCGGTCATTTTTTAAACCATTGTTTGCTTCATTTTTAATCGGAGCATGTTTGCTTGGCTTGTCACTCATGTCAGCAGTAATCCCACCGCCCTGGATCATGAAATTAGGGATTACACGATGGAAAGTAGTGTCTGTAAAATAACCGTCATCGACATAAGACAGAAAATTTGCAGTCGTGTTAGGTGCATTTTTCGCATCCAGTTCAACAGTAATGTTACCCATTGTGGTTTCGATAATTACAACAGGATTATTTGATGTTTCATCATTCATAGGTTTTTCGCCTTTAACGGAGGTAAATAGAACAAGAGAAAAGATGGCTGTTATCACTACGGATAAGGAGAGTATTGATTTTTTCATTAACTTGCCAAAAGAGTCATATATTTAAAGAGGCCGGATTTTAACCGATTTATGGCCGCATTTAAAATATATAGTTGTAGCAAGTATTGTTATGCAAATTAATTGGGAGTGATTTAAACTGTGGGTTACTCATTAATTTTAATAAAAAGACGACCAGATGCTCAAGATTTACAATAATTTAACCAATCAAAAAGAAATATTTGTTCCTATTGAACCCGGTAAAGTGCGCATGTATGTGTGCGGAATAACGGTTTACGATTATTGTCATATCGGTCATTCACGTGCTTATATCGTATTTGATATGGTTACTCGCTATCTAAGGCATGCCGGATACGATGTGACTTATATACGCAATATCACCGATATAGATGACAAAATTATTCAGCGTGCCAATGAGAATAATGAAGATTTTCATGAATTGACAAAGCGCTTCATCGAAGCAATGCATGAAGATTTTAACAAGTTAGGGATTTTGATGCCTGATATTGAACCAAAGGCAACCGATAATATTCCTGCAATCCTGAAAATGATTGAGACTTTGATTGAAAAAGGTTTCGCTTACCAGGCGGATAACGGCGATGTTTATTTTGCGGTTAGTAAATTTGACCATTACGGTGAATTATCTGGTAAAAGAATCGAAGACCTGCGTGCAGGAGAACGCGTAGATATAGACACCAACAAACGCGACCCGATGGATTTTGTGCTGTGGAAAACCGCCAAAGAAGGTGAGCCATTCTGGGAGTCCAGTTATGGTAAAGGTCGTCCGGGATGGCATATTGAATGCTCCGCCATGTCCACCGAGATGCTGGGTAATCATTTTGATATCCATGGCGGCGGACAGGATTTACAGTTTCCGCATCATGAAAATGAAATTGCGCAAAGTGAATGCTGCACCGGTGAAAAATTTGTTAACTACTGGATGCATAATGGATTTGTGCGGGTTAATGAAGAAAAAATGTCAAAATCGCTGGGTAATTTTTTCACCATACGTGATGTATTGAAAGAATATCGAGCTGAAGAAATACGTTTTTTTATATTAAGCAGCCATTATCGCAGCCAGATAAATTATTCTGATGAACAGCTTGATCAGTCAAGAAGTGGGCTCGAAAGGCTGTACTCCGCATTACTGGATGTTGAAACTGGCGATGTTCCGCAGGGTACTGAGTACCAGCAAAGATTTGAAGGTGCGATGAATGATGACTTCAATACGGCTGACGCAATAGCCGTATTATTTGATCTGGCCAGAGAGTTGAACAGGACTAAAGCTGAAAAAAGTACGGAGGTTGTTGCATTAGCCAGTCTACTGAGGTATCTGGCAGGCATAATCGGACTGTTAGAAGCTGATGCTGCAGAGTTTTTGAAATCGTCAGTTACCGACGATGGTTTGAGTGATGAATCTATCGATCAAAAAGTCGCACAAAGGCATCAGGCCAAGGCGGATAAAGACTGGACTTTGGCTGATCAGATTCGTGATGAATTGACGGGTGCGGGTATTATTCTAGAAGATAGTGCCGATGGCACGCGCTGGAGAAGATAGTAACAATTTTAAAAAAACACTTAAATATATCAAATTAGGTGAAAAGGGTGATTGACGGGTACATATGATTTGCGTATTATTCCGCGCCTCGCTGATCGATTCAGCGAGATTCGGGGTGTAGCGCAGCCTGGTAGCGCAACTGCTTTGGGAGCAGTGGGTCGGGGGTTCGAATCCCTCCTCCCCGACCAGATTAGTAGTAAAGTAAAATTGAGTTATTACCAGATGGCTCAATCAGCGATTAGATTTAGATATCTGTTCGTGTAGTTAATATGTAGACCAGCCGAGAAAGCGGTTGAGGGCATGGAGCCCTAAAGTCCTACATTTGTTTTGTAGGAGCGCACGCGGAAGGTGTAGTTTCTGCGCCCGTAGCTCATCAGGATAGAGCATCGGCCTTCTAAGCCGAGGGTAG
>ERZ890953.900-NODE-900-length-16027-cov-6.417543_pt1 | contig 16027 bp, 14 predicted proteins | sample MGYA00521264_ERZ890953 | MGnify/ENA primary metagenome ERZ890953 (study PRJEB32303, sample SAMEA104408629) | aquatic metagenome | biome: Brackish water; feature: Chemocline; material: water | place: Baltic Sea | collected 2014-10-26T21:54:00 | depth 200 m ...
ACTATTACCTTTAGTTATGCTACAATAGTTCTAATTAAAAACCCAAAAGGATAAACACAGCGGGTTCGATGGACACAGGGAATGGTGCAAATCTTTATATTAAAAAATCCTTTTCTCTCTAAAAACCTAAAATGGTATCAACAATTAAGTTATCTGAGTGCAAGTTTCTTTTGGTTTTTCGCATATTCAAGGGTGATTTTTTATACAGCACCACTTCTGTATTTGTTTTTTGGATTAAAGATTTATAATGCAAACGCTATAGAGATGCTTGCTTATGTTGTCCCTCATATGAGCATGGCAGTCATGATGTCATACTTTTTATATGCAAAGGTAAGAAATCCATTTTTCTCTGAGCTATACGAGACTGTACTCTCATTTTTTACTCTTCCTGCTATTATTTCGGTTTTACTTAACCCAAGATCACCAACCTTTAATGTAACCCCTAAAGGGCAAGAGATGATGGAAGATCATATCTCTGATCTTGCTGTTCCTTTTGTTATTGTATTTACTCTTGTCGGATTTGGCTTTGTAGCTTCAGTCTTTCGGCTTCTAATGTATCCCTATGAGGCAGATGTTATTTTAATGACAACGGGCTGGAATTTACTGAATTTCTTACTTTTAATCGCGGCTATTGGGGTTACAAGTGAGAAAAAAGAGGTACGTAAAAGTATTAGAATTCCTATGAATACACATTGTAAAGTGATTACTAAAGATAATGAATACTCAGGAATAATGGGTGATTTAAGTGAAGGTGGGATTAATATGACACCAGATAATTTAGAGATTAAACTTGAAGATATCTTTAAAAAAGAACCAAGTGTTGAGCTTGAAATTGCGGATATTGATGGAATTCCTTTTAGAATTCCATCAAAATTTTTGCAAGCATTTGGATGGGGTAAAAATCTTGTTTTTATTTTTGATGATATGGAGAAAAATATTGTACTCCGTCAAAAATTGGTACAAATTATTTATGGAAATACAACAAAATGGAAAGAGATTGAAGATGATAAGCCTATTATGTCACCAGGACAGAGTTTTATGTTTATAGTAAAGCAGAGTTACAAAAATGCAATGTTTAAAGAAGCATATATATTTACATTTTTTAAGATGAAAGATTATTTAATTAAGGGGAACAGATGAAGGTAGTCATATTACTATTAGTGGCTTTTTTAAGCTTATATGCAAAAGGTTTAAAACAAGATCCAATTGAGAGGGTTGATTTGGCAGATGGTACTACGATACTTCGTATTCATTTTAATTATTTGAATTCATTTCAAAATATTCAAAGAGTTCGGGGAATTGATGGTTTTTTTAATTTAGCATTTGCTATGCCAAATAAGTGGGAGCTATTAGATGCTAGAGGATACATTCAATATACTCCTTCCATACTTCTTTTAAAAGATTTATCTTCTGCTGTTGTCTCGTTTAATGATGTTGTTGTAACACAGTTTAGAATCTTTGATAATCAGAAAAGTGGTATTAAATTTGATATTGATCCTACAATTTTTTATGAGAATAATACATTAAAGTTTGAAGCTATTCAGCACTATACTTATCAGTGTGAGGATGGAGCTCACTCATCCTTATGGAGTGATGTAAATTTACAGCATAGTTATTTAGAACTTCATGTACGCCCTCGTCCTATAAAAGAGATTATAAGTTCAATTAAGAGTGATGTTTTTGATGACAAACAATATTCTGTTACTCCTTTAAATTTTGTTGTTGATAAAAAAGATGATCAAAGTTTGAAAAATTTTGCACTTTTTAGTTCTGTTGCTTCAACACATTTAAAATATAGACTCGAAGAGATGAAGGTCTCGAATAGTATTGATTACGAAAATCACAATCTTATTATTACAACTAAAGACAAAGCAAGGGATCTATTGAAGGGACTTAATAATGATTATCTTTTAGATGAAAGACCATCTTTATCTATGTTTTTTAATTCAAAGAGTTGTAATGCTTGGTTAAATAGATCCAATTTTGCCACAGTTATTCCAGATGATGATGTTAAAATACTCGAAAAAGGTTCGATGTTTGGTAAAAGTTTGTATCTCAATAAAAATAAAGTGACTCTTAAGGATTTAAAAGTAGAAAAAAGTGCGGCAGTGAGTGTCGCTTTTTGGGTTAACCCTCATGATGTAAAGAGTGCCACTCTTTTTGGATTTGATACATACTCTTTAATGCTTTTTAATGGCTATATTGGTTTTAATACTTCAAACAAAGACCTTTATGGAGCAAAAGTTAATCTCAATGAAGATAAATGGTATCATATTGTAGCAACCTTTAATAATGGAGAAGTGGATAAAAATACTATTATGCTAAATGGTAAGACATTAGCCTTAAGACAAATTACTGGTAACTTTATGTCTGTAAATGCTAATGTAACATCAACTGCCTACATCGGAGCAATAGGTTCAAGCACAACAGCAAATTTTCATGGTTTAGTTGACCAGTTTTATATGTTTGACCATGCAATCACAACAGTTAATGCTTATAAAATTTATAAATATAGTATGGAACATAAAAAAAATAGAGTGACAGAAAGTCTTTATCTTGATGATAAATTAGCACATGATATTAATGTTATTCAGAATCCGGTACATGTTGATAAAGCAATAATTGTTCTCGCTCCAGAAGATAAAGATAAACAAGCTGAACTTATTTATGCTCTCTATAAAAGTGATTTAGACAAGTATAAAAGACAAGGTTTAGATATGAAAAAAGTAATCATTCCTGAACCTGCACCAGCCTACAGTGCTAAAGACTTTGTTCCACTCGATACAAAAATTTATTTTAAAGAGTTGGGTTATAAAACAACTTTTCTTAAAGGTTGGTATCCACCAAAAATAACATTAAAATTTAAAGTCTATCCGGATAATTATTTTGATGCTAAAGATCAAATCGATACTAATATACACTATGTTTTACCAACAGTAGTGCATGACGATTCCGTCGTGAATATATTTTTAAATGATATTTTTGCTCATCAGGTAGATATTATGAAAACTGCAAATAGCTCAAGAGTTGATATTGCGGCAAATAAACTATTTAACTTCGATAGTGTGTCAAATATGCCAGCTTACTTGATTGGAAAAGGCTACAATGAATTGAAGCTTGATTTTTCTCTTGTACCTCTTAAAAAAGGAGCTTGTGAGGTATATAATACTGAAAACCTTGTAGCTTCTGTTTTGGATGATTCATATTTTACTCTTCCAAAAGCAAAACGATGGATAGAAATGCCTTATATGCAGTTTATAACAAGTGCACAGTTTCCATATTCTATTTATCCAGATTTACAAGATAGTGTAATCTATTTAGCAAATGATGAAGCACAAACGATAGCAAGTGCTATGAATTTTGTTTTCTTTTTAACACAAGGATTAGATTCTTACCCACTTTATTTGAAAGTTACATCTAAATTAACTGAATCAGATAAAGATAAAAACATTATTGTCTTTGGGAGTATCTATGATGAAAAGCTTCAAGAATTAAGCAAAAATGCCCCAATAGTTTTTGATAAAGATTTAATGAAAAAAGATTATCCGTATATTAAGCGATTTGTAGAGCATGAATCAATTATCAATAATGATAGACTCAAAAAATATAGATTTATGAATTCGATGAACGAGACTAACCTCGTTGACAGTTCTATAGTAATGCAGATGTTAAAATCTCCTTACGACGATGATAAAACAGTTTTAATGTTTGCAGCAAATACACCAACTTGTCTTAATAGCGGTGTTAAATCTATTTTTAAATATAAAAATAGAAATAATATAGTTGGCGATACAGTTATTTATGATTATGAAGATGAAGAGGGTGTCGCTTATGATATAAAGGATAAATATGTAGTTTCTCATTTGAACTGGTTCCATACAATGGCTCTTACAATCAGTGCAAATCCAGTGAGATATATCATAGTATTTATTCTGTTACTTATATTATTTGTATGGCTTGTTAAAACATTACTCCGTAAATTTAAAGAGGAACATCATAAAGATGCTGAATAAATTACTTTTTACTTTCTTTCTTACCACTACTGTTATTCAGGCAAGTTGGAGTGAATATAAATCACTCTACATTGCTAAAGATGGCAGAGTGATAGATAGAGTAAATAGTAATATTACACATAGTGAAGCTGTTGGATATGCGATGTATTTAGCAGTTAAAAATAGTGATTTAAAAACCTTTGATAAAATAAGAGAGTGGTATAAGAATAATCTAACACGAAATAAATTTGGTTTGATAAGTTGGAAATGGGGTAAAGACAAAGATAATCTATGGCATGTGTTGGATGTCAATAATGCAAGTGATGGTGATTTATGGATAGCATATGACAACTTACTTATGTTTGAAAAAACAAAAAAAATAGAGTATAAACAGGAAGCCTTGGCAATAGTTCAAAGTATTAAAGAGCATTTAATTATTAAAGAACATGATATGCTCTATTTATTACCTGCAAAAATGGGTTTTACTACAAATCATAGCATAGAAATCAACTTGTCTTATTATCTCTTTTTTATTTTTGATAAGTTTAAACAGTATGATAATGATAAAATATGGACAACTTTAAAAGAAGATGGTATAAAGCTTTTATATCAATCAAGATTTACATCACTTGGCTTAAATGCAGACTGGATTAAAATAGATAAAAAAACTGGAAAAATTCAATATGCTAGAAACAATAGTTTTGGTTATGATGCTATTAGGATTCCTTTTAACATTTTAAATAGTGATATTAAAGATAAAGGTAAACTTCTTGAGCCATATAAAAACTATGTAAATGCAATGAAGCTTAGTGCTTCTATTTTTGGTGTTACAGACCTCAAAGATGGAAACATTAGCTTGTATAATTATGGATATGTACATTTAAGTATTTATAATATGCTAGACAAGTATTTTAATAAAAAACAATCTTTTAGTAAAAAACTTAATAAGTTAAAAGGAGAAAACAAAGATGATTACTACTCTTATTCGATTTATCTTTTTACTACTTTTAGTTAGTCCATTATCTTATGCTAAAAATATTGATGTAACTTTTGAAGTCTTTCGTGCTCAAAATAATTACTTAGATATTGCACGAGATAAGGCACTAGGGTTACAAAGTGATGGTTTTGAATGTTACATTATTAAGCGCAAAAAGAATTTGTCTTTGAGATGTAATGACTCAAATTCTACGAAGCAGATGCAAGAGAACATTAATAAACTGAATAAAAAAGGCATAAGCTATACAATAGTAAATCGTGAAAAATTGCCTGATAAAGGCCAACAAAAGCCAAAAACACTTAATGAATTTTATTTGGGATATGCCGCTTTTGATAGAAAAGATTATAAAAAAGCACTTCGAATATTTGAATATAATTATAAAGAAGAGAATAATTATGAGCATGCATATGCATATGCCTTAGCACTTTTAAAGACACATCAATATGAAAAAGCTTTAATTGTATTAAAGCCTTATGAAAAAGAGAAAAAAGCATCTAAATTATTAGCTGATATTGCAACAACTTTTATGTATAAAGAGTTAAATAACAGACGATATACAATGGCCCATGATATTGTTAATAAATATAAAAGCAATAGCAAAAAACTACATGATATGATTAATAAAAGAGAGGTAGATGATTCTATTAGTCATGGTCAGTATGCTAAGGCAACAGCATTAGCATCAACATATAAACTTACAGATAAGGCTTTCGATATTGATTATATGAAAGCATTGGATTTTGTTAATGTAAAAAAATATGATGAAGCTAATGTACTATTACTACCTTATATGCATAAAAAGAAAAAAGCAAAGAATCTTTTTATGTCCAATTTAGTCTCAAGTGCATCTTTATCATTTGAAAATAAAAGATATAAAGAAGCTTTAGATAAACTAGGGCACTATCGTAATGATTCGGCTCAAGTTCAAAGTCTATATGATACTGTACTTTATAATCGTGCATTAGATAATGGGTGGACATTTGTAGAAAAAAATCCAAAAAATGCTTTAGCTTCTTTTAAAGAATCATGTAGCATTAAAAAAGAGTACAGTTGTTATAGTGGCATGATGTATAGTTATTACAATCTGGATATGTATAAACAGTCACTGTATCTTGCAGATAAATTGTACGGAGTGGAAAAAACAGATGAACTCTCAATTGTTGCAATGAGAAGTGCTTTGAAGTTAAAAGATTATACCCAAGCAAAAGTGTGGTTTGACAAAACAACAAATAAGAAAGGATTGGCTAACCCTTATATGCTAGAAACTTTCCTAAATATAGATAGTTATATTAAAGCTGAAAACTATGTTCAAGCGAGAAATATTGTTAATTACCTGAAAAATTTATATCCAAATAATATTGAAGTTATGAAACGGGATATGCAACTTTTAATTATAGAAAAAGAGTTTGATAAGGCACAAGATGTTGCTGAAAATATTCTAGCTTTGGATAAAAACTCGGTAGAAGCTCGTTATACACTAGCTCTTTATGAGTTTGAACATCAAGATTATTCTAGTTGTGCATCAAGACTTTCAGATGCAAATTTGACACAAGACTATCAAAAAGAACTGTTTAATAGATGTAGTGCATACGAACATGCTAATAAGAAAGATATTAATGGTGCAATATATTTTATGGAAAAAATTCCAGATATAGATGTTAAATCAGCTTTTTATATCTATATTGGAGATATGTATAAAAAGAGAGGAGAGAGTGAAGCTATTCGAGCATATGAAAAAGCTATGGATTATCAAGATGATGATATTGATTTAGAACTACTTTATTTATATGCACTAAAAGATTTTCACAAAGATGAGCAGTTAGAGAAAGAGATCTCTCGTGCTTTTAAAAAGTATCCACAAGATAATGAAAAGTTACAAGCTTTTAATGTTGATTATCAAAAAGATAGACTCTATAGTTATTATAAAAATAAAAGGTATGGAGAGTGTTATAACTATTCCAATATTATTGAAGATGAACACAAAGACAAAGATGTCTATAATATGGGTGGATGGTGTGCTTATTCTTTACAAAAATATGATCAAGCAAAAGAAAAATTTGCAATGATTAATCATCTCTTTGGTGAAAATGCAAAAAGTATTTATCCTTATGCTTTAAGTTGTTATGCAAATGATGAACTACAAAGGGCTGAAGAAGCACTTGACAGGATAGAGTTAATAGATGATAAAAAGGATGCATTATTGATTGCCTCTTTATATATGGATCTTCATAAACAAAGTAAGGCAAAGAATATTCTTTCTAAACTTCCTCCATCAAAAGAGAGAGATGCTCTTTTTGTCACAATTAATAAAAGCTATACACAACATATGTACGAAAATGCCACATCTGTAGGAATGTATTATCAATCTCAAACAGGACTTGATGGACAAAGTAAGTTTGATAAATATGTCGTACCAATAGATTATCATTACTATCCAGATGATGATCTATATCATTTTTACGTCAAAAGTGATATTATGTATCTCTATAATGGTTATATCTTAGATAGTAATGGCAGCTTAGGAAATTTTGGACTTGGGACATCAACACAAGATGATGCTCTTGGAAGTGATATAGGATTCATGCCAAAAGTGGGAATTGATTATGAAAATATTCGAGTTCAAATAGGGACGACACCATTAGGCACTAAAATTACTCCAGAGATTACTTGGTTGCTTTCGGGTTATTTAACTTATGATTATTGGAGATTTTCACTCAAATATGAACAAAAAGAAATCGATGAAAGTATGCTCTCTTTTGTTGGAGAAAAAGCTGTTGACGGCTCTCTTGAAGTGAATTGGGGAAGAGTGTTAAAGCATGGAGTCGAAGGTGCTGTGAGTTATGACGGTAATTTAAATTTATCTTTAACCTTAGGGTACTATCCGGATATACATGGTCTAAATACTCAAAAAAATAGTGAGTTTAAAACGACATTTACCGCGATTTATCATCCTAAAGTTGAAAGTATTTCTTATATAGATTTGGGCGCAATAGTGGCTTATGACACATATGATAAAAATAGTAATCTTTTTACTTATGGGCATGGAGGGTATTTTAGTCCTCAAGAGTTTTGGCTTGGTTCTTTGTTTGCTCAATTTGGAGATATTGTAACAGATAACTTTTATTATCAAGCAAGAGTGGCTTTAGGATTGGAAGGCTTTATCATCAATGATGCATATAAATTTCCTCTAAATGATGGTATCGTGAATTCTGGTGAAATTATCAAGGGATATAGAGATGGTGGTGTAACTTATAAAGGTGCTATGCAGTTAGGATATAAGTTGAATGATAATTTAGATTTAATATCTGGATTTTCATTGGAGAGAATGAATGGTTACAAGGTGCAACAAGCCTCTTTTGCCCTTGTATATAGATTTAAACCAAGCAGTTACAGAACATTAAATACTTTTGGTTTGAACCATAGAGTAGATCAAGTTATTAAATAAAGGATACACAATGATGCAAAAAATATTATTACCACTACTCGTTGTTCTTGGTTTTACATCATGTACAACAAAATCAATTAACTATGCAACAACTTTTCCAACAGGCGTTGAAGTTATTGCTAATGAATTAGATAGAGAGATGTATGTAGATAAGGATAGTCAGATTGCTTTTACATCACTTGTAAATTTAAATGATTTTCAAAAGAGTAATAAATTTGGTAGACTTTTTTCTGAGACTCTAATGACACAGATGGAAATAAGAGGCTTTAATGTTATTGAGTACCGAGGAGATGCGATTGTTACGAAAAATAAAGAAGGTGAATTTCATTTAAATAGAGCACGAGTGAGTTCAATAAAAGATAACAATGTTCTTTTGTTAGTTGGAACTTATTCCCAAATGGATGATAGTGTTATAGTGAATGTTCGTATTGTTCAAAAGGATACTCAAGAATTAGTTTCAGCTGCTAGTGTTTATATGCCCGTTCAAGGTGCTCCTGTAGTAAAAAAGACACATATTGTGCAGTTAATAAAATCTAATTGTGCTAGAGGTGAATATTGTTGGAAGGATATAAATGAATAAGATATTATATAGTTTACTTACACTAGGTGTACTTTTATTATCGGGATGTGCTCAAGATGTAGTGAGTGCCAAACAGTACGAAAAGAAAGAGTGTGGAGTGAATCGCGGGCTAAAATCATATTATGATTATAATGTTGATTATATAAGCTTGGCAGATAATGCAGTAGACTCACTTTTTAGCACAGCAGAGGTAGAGCCTAAAAATTTTATAGTTACAGATTTTGTAGATTTAACATCTTTACAAAATTATTCAAAACTAGGTTATATCTTTTCAAATAGTATTAAAAATTCATTGATTAAAAAACATGGTTCTAGAGTAGTAGAAGCGGAGGTTTCTAAATATTTTGAAATTTCTGGAAATGGATTACGAGTGTTATCAAGAGATTTAGATAGATTACGTGCGGATGCTTTTGATTTAAAGCGTGCGGTAGTGGGAACGTATACTTATACAGATGAAGAGATTATAATTTTTGTGAAGCTTATTGATTTGGAAACGGGAATTATTGAAGGTTCTTATGCCAAAACACTTCCAATGAATTGTGAAATGATGTATTTACTTACACAACGATAAGGGGACTATTATGAAATATATACTGATATTTGTTTTATTATTTTTATCTTTACATGCAGAAGTAGAAAAAAAACAGATGTATGCAAAAGTGTTGTCGGATGTGGCAAATTTATACTCAATTCCTGATAAAAATGGAGAAAAAAAGTTTAACTACTTCAAAAATGGTGATATGATTCCTATAGAATATTGCGATAAAACAAGCTGGTGCAAAACAGTTAATGGATATGTTGAAAAAAATTTATTACGTATTCCAGAGCCTATTTTAAAAAATAGTGTCGTAATGCCAAGATACAAAACACAAATAATTAAAGTGGTTCAGAGTGAACAAGTAGTTCAAAGAGCACAAAAAACAGCTCCAAGCAATTCACCTACAATAATTGACAATAACACTCCAACAATACAAAAATATGCAACAATAACATCAACTCATGCAGATTTATACAACATTCCTAATCAAGATGCCCAAAAAAAAGAGGACTATTTTAAAGAAGGGGACACAATAGGAATTTTATATTGTGACAAAAGTACATGGTGTAAGACTTCAACGGGATATGTTAAAAAAGAATTTTTAAGTTTACTTGAGCCAAAGATAGTGAAGGTTTTAGAACCCGCAACCCCTAAGGTTAGTACACCAAGCAAACCAGTATTTGCGATGACTCCTCATGGATTTCAGATAGAGAGTGAATCTGCTGTTACAGATGGAGAGTATGTTGTGCCACCATTACTTAGCCAAGATGTTGCTAAAACAAGAGCTTCAGTACCAAGCATAGAAGCTCCTAGGGTTATACACCCTGTTGTGGAAAATCAAGTTGAAACGGATGATGGTATCTATGCAAGACTTTTACCCATTAAAGCCGATCTGTACTATGATGTTGGGAATAGTGCCAAGAAAAGTATAGATTATTTTCATAAGGGAGATAGAGTAAAAATCGAGTATTGTGATAATGATAAATGGTGTAAAACTACTAATGGTTTTATTCAACAAGATGATATTATATTGTCAAATGTTTTGATGCTAGAAGCAAGAGCACTCAATAAAAAAGAACTTCAAAGTGATATGCAATATGTTCAAAAACGAACTATAATTCCTGTAAATAAAGTGCATGAGTCAGGAAAACAACTTATAGTAACAAAAACAAAATATATACAAATAGTTAAAGATGTAGGTACATATGAAGAGTATTTTAATAACGATAGTGCAAAAGTTATTTTTACAAAGGATAAATAGTGCTTAAAACCTTTTTCTTACTTGTTAGTATGCTCTTTTTTACTGCTTGTCAAGAGACAGCATCTTCTAATACTGACAGTTCTCTTTCTACACAGGAAGCAACTTTAAAATACCCATTAAAAACTGGACAGTACAGTGCTTTTGTATATGAAGATATTAATACAAACCCTCCAAGTTTTTATTATGACGATGGATATTATCAGACACAAAAAGGGTATGAGCGTGTATTTACAAATTTAAGAAATGGTACAGTTTATAATGATAACTTTGATTTGTATTGGCAAGACAATAATGCAACGATAGAGTATAATGTTACAAAAGCTCAAGAATTTTGTGCAGATTTGAGCCTTGCTGGAAGAACAGACTGGAGATTACCAAATATATATGAGTTTATGACACTTCTAGATTTAGAATCAAGAACGAATTTAAGAGAGAGCTCTTTTGAAAATATGCCAGTAGGAGCTTATTTTACAAATCAAGAGGTACTAGGTAGTGATAAGACACTGGTGATGGGATTTGGAGAGAAAGATTTTAATATTACAAAAATTGATAAAGTATTTGATATTAATTTAAGTGATTCAGAATATGGTACAAAAGTTGGAATATCACAAATTCCAGTTTATAATGCAAAAACAGGAATAATACTATATATCGAAGATGCCACTCTTTATTATCAGAGTAAAACTGATATATTGACAACAGTGAGTTATTTTACCCATTATGATGAAAATGGAACCATAATATCAAAAGATGGACCTTTTGCCGTGCAAGAAACGCCAAGAGACGCTCCAACTGTAATTACTCCTCCAAAAACATATATCAAATGTGTAAGTGGAAAAGAGATAGGTGGATTTTCTTTTGTCAGAGACAATAGAAATGAGCTTGTTGTAGATAGTGCAACAAATCTAATCTGGCAAGATAATAAAGATGTTGTTTTGACTAATTTTACATGGGGAAAGGCAGCAGAATATTGTCAAAAATTGACTTTGGCAGGTTATAAAGATTGGCGACTGCCAACTATAAGTGAGCTTGTGACAATTAATGATTTTACCGACAATGGTACATTTAGTGTTGATAGAGCTTTTTTATTTAAATCTGCCAATAGATTTCACTCCTCGTCAGATACATGTTATGGACCACTTTGTCATCAAAGAAACTTTCAACTTAATACTTGTGGTTACTTAGATGAAAAAATAATACCGAACATAGAAGTCGATTTTAACCCATATGATGAAAATAGAAGTGAGCCAACCTTTAAAACAAGATGTGTAAGACAGGGAAGTTATAACAATTAGTTTTACACAAACCATACACGCTTTTTGAGTATAATGGTACTTAAGAAGTGAAAAAAGGAGGATATTATGTGTATCCCTCACGGAGCGACTCGCTCAACAAGTAATGGTTTTGTGAAAAAGGCAAAACCAGCAAAATCACTAAAAAGAGTCTCTCAAGACCTATTTGAAAAAGGTGATCCTGACTTTATTGATGAAAGAACAATGACTTATGAACCTGAGAAAAAAAAGTCTTTTATAGATAAATTGTTTAAAGACTAAAAACTATGCAAAAATTTTCATCGCGTAGAAATTTTTTAAAGTTAGGCTTTTTATCTAGTTCTATTTTTGTGATGAGTGGTTGTGAGCTTTTTAGTATCACAACACCTTACGATACTATTAAAGTGCTGCAATACGACTTGTTCCCACAGGCTAAAAAACTGAACATTGATACATCTTCATATATGTCAATAATTTTTCATCATACTCGAATTACAAAAGAGGATAAAGAGTTTATAAAAAATGGTGTGAAGTGGCTAAATGAAGAAGCAGTAAAAATGCATAAAACAATATATACAAATCTGTTGTCAACTCAAAGAGAAGAAGTTTTAACTCAAATAGCAAAGAAAGAGTGGGGAGAAAGTTTCCTACATGATATTTTGAGTTATCTGTTTGAAGCAATGCTAGGAGATCCTATTTATGGTGGAAATAATGAAGAAACTGGCTGGAAGTGGCTTGCCTTTAGTGGTGGAAAACCTAGACCAAAAGAGATGTATTTATAATGTATGATGTATGTATAATAGGAAGCGGTGCAGGTGGCTCTCCCATAGCTTATGAGCTCGCGAATGCTGGTTTTAGTGTTGTTGTCTTAGAAAAGGGCAAAAACTACACAGAAGATGACTTTAATAAAGATGAAGTAGCAGTCTCTCGAAGAGATATGTTTACACCTCCTTTAAATGAGCAAAAGCATATCATTAATGAGTATAAAAGTGATGGCTCATTTACTCGATTTGATGGACAAGAGTACAGTTGGAATTTTTGGAATGGTTCACTTGTTGGTGGTTCATCTAACTTGATGAGTGGTTATTTTCATAGAATGAAACCTAATGATTTTAAGCTAAAATCAACTTATGGTAAAGTCAAAGGTGCTAATGTTGTCGATTGGGCTATTAGCTATGAAGAGCTAGAACCTTACTATACAAAAGTGGAATCTGTTATAGGTGTTAGCGGTCGTGTTATAAATCATAAACAGCAAGAACCTCGTTCTACAAATAATTTCCCCTATCCTGAACTACAAACTAACAAAGTAACAGCATGGTTTGATAAAGCTTGTTTTGAACTCAATTTTGAGAGTATACCAACTCCTAGAGCAATATTGAGTGTAGATGCTTTAGCCCGACATGGATGTTACTATTCTAATTTTTGTGGTAGTTATGGTTGTGCTAGTGGGGCTAAAGGAAGTGCTAGAGCTGCATTACTTCAAAAATGTGATGCAAAGGTTATTACTGATGCTTTTGTTTATAGGATGGATAGTGATGAGAGTAAAGTAACTAAAGTGTATTATTACACAAAATTAGGCTTTGCACACTCTATTGAGGCAAAAATATTTGTACTCTCTGCACAAGCGATTGAGAGTTCACGACTTCTTCTTAATTCTAAAAATAAATTTTTTCCAAATGGTTTAGCAAACTCAAGTGGGGAAGTGGGAAAAAATCTTATTTTTTCAGCAGGTGGAAGTGGAAAAGGTAGATTTATTTTTGAAAACTTAACTAAAAAACAGCAAGATGAACTAATGCAAACGGGTCTATTTTTTAATCGTTCTTTACAAGAGTGGTATGACTATGAAGAAAAAGGGCAAAAGTATAAAGGGGGAACGATTGATTTTCTTTTTGAACATCAAAATCTTATCTCTCGTGTCAACAGAGAACTGTATGATGAAAATGGAAATATCATGTGGGGTAAAAAACTAGCTGAAAGAATTCATAAAACAATTACAAGATCAAGAGTCCTTACTTTTGAAGTTTTTAATGATTGGTTACCAACAGATAACTGTTTTGTAGGTGTAGATGAAAAAGAAAAAGATAAATATGGTGTGCCTGTAGGAGTGATTAATCTAAATGGACACCCTCAAGATTTACAAGTGGGTGAGTACTTAGCTAAAAAAGCAGTGCAAGTTTTAGAAAAAATGGGTGCTGTAGAGATAGATTATAACATATCAGCTTCACCTCCACCAAATTTAGTAGCAGGTGGATGTCGTTTTGGAGATGACCCTAAAACATCTGTTTTAGACAAAAACTGTAAAGCTCATGATTTAAGAAATCTTTATGTCACTGATGCTTCTTTTATGCCCACAGGGGGTAGTGTACCTTATACATGGACTATTTATGCAAACTCCTTTCGTGTGGCAGATATGATTAAAAAAGAGTTTTCAGTTTAAACTCTAATAAACTTTTATATAATTGTTTATTAAAGTATAAAGGTCTCTTATGTTTATGAAATTGTTTGTTTTATTTTTCCTTTTAGGCTCTTGGCTTGTAGCCTTTGAGACTACCAACATTCAGTTATTGTACTCCAACGACTTTAAAGGCAACTCTTTTATTTATGATACCAAAGATGGAAGAAAAACGACACTGACTTTTGAGCATTTTCGCACATTTTCATATGGTGATTTGTACATGTTCGTAGATGCAATGAAGGGTGAAAAGTTTAATGGCACAGAACAAGAAGTTTATACAGAAATAAGTCCTCGACTTTCATTTTCAAAAATGACAGGTAAAACTTTCTCATTTGGTATCATCAAAGATGTTTTTATAGCAACTCAGTTGAATTATGGCGAAGGTTACGGTGCTTACCTTGGTGGTTTTGGAGTTGATATAGATATTCCTGGATTTGTGTCTATGAACTTAAATGCTTACTATAAATCTGAAAATATTGAGAGTGACACTTATCAAATATCACCAGCATACAAAACAAAAGATTATTATCATGTACATTTTGAAGGTTATATGGATTTAACTTCAAGAGATTTCAATACTCACAATCAGCTGCTTTATGATATTACTTCTTTTGTTTCATCAAAAGAACATATCTATCTAGGAACGGAGTGGATTTATTATAAGTACAATAATAATGGCTCAAAAAGTTTGACAAATACATTTCAAGCTATGTTTAAATACGAATTTTAATCTTCTCTATATTTAGAAATCCCACAAGCTTGGTTTGGAGTAGGTGGATGTTCTTTTAAGTAAGTTAAATCTTCTAATGTTTGGTCTAAAACTCTTTTTTGTTGCAAAATAGGAAGCATTAAATTATCTTTTTCATTTAAGGGAATATCCCAATTTAAAAGTATCGTTTGTACTTCGTCATCAAGTTCTTTAAGAGCATTTATTATATGTTTTATTGAATTCATATTATAATTATATCAAAGTTTTAGAATAATTTAGGTATAATTCGATTTCCAAATTTTACGTAAAGGATTATCGATGCCAAAAATGAAATCGGTAAAAGGCGCTGTTAAGCGTTTTAAAGTTAAGAAAAATGGTACTGTTAAACGTGGAACTGCGTTTAGAAGCCACATTTTAACTAAACAAGATGCTGGAACTCGTCGTGAGCAAAATGCTCCAAAGACTATTTCTAAAGCAGATGAAAAAAATATCAAGGCTATGATTAACTAATTTTAGTTACTTCATAAATATCTCCAATTTTAAGTAATTGGGCAAGACCACCAAAGTAGTGGCACCCTGAACATAAATTATGTCTGGGTAAAGAAAAAGGAAAAATATGCCAAGAGTAAAAACTGGTGTCGTTCGTAGAAAAAGACACAAAAGAATATTAAAATTAGCAAAAGGTTTCTATAGTGGTCGTCGTAAGCACTTTAGAAAAGCTAAGGAACAATTAGAACGTTCAATGATGTACGCATTCCGTGACCGTAAGCAAAAGAAAC
>ERZ890953.901-NODE-901-length-16005-cov-12.993793_pt1 | contig 16005 bp, 21 predicted proteins | sample MGYA00521264_ERZ890953 | MGnify/ENA primary metagenome ERZ890953 (study PRJEB32303, sample SAMEA104408629) | aquatic metagenome | biome: Brackish water; feature: Chemocline; material: water | place: Baltic Sea | collected 2014-10-26T21:54:00 | depth 200 m ...
AGGATCTCCCCGGGATTCTGGTGGTCGAACGGTGTGGCCGGGAACGTGTTCAGGTTGTGTGAGACAGCTTCGTTTTTGTCCGAGTATCTGTTGTCCAGGAGGGGTTTGAACAATTGGACTTTTTGCCTTGCGATGACAGCCAATCGCATTCTACGGTGTAGTTCCTCGGTTTTACCGCTGAACATCCCGCCCGTGATGGCCTCAACCCACCCTGCTACACAAGGTTTCTCCAGCATTGTTCACCTCTAGGAAAGATACCCGTGTCAGCGTCTATGTGGACACAGGCCTTGAAGATAAACATGGGCAAGCCGTTCCTGAACGTCCTCTGGATTGCTCACATGTGGGCACAAAATCTTACGGATTTCTCGGATGGACTGGGCTATTTCCATGGGGGGGTACCCGGCCAGGTACTGCGCCATCCATCGACGTGCCCAACCAGCGAGGTTTTCCCCTTCAGACACGAACTGGTCCCCATTGTCCAGGGTGAGGATTTCCTCGGACAGCCCCTCAACCATCAGCAAATGCTTTTGAATGCAGTCGGGACAGCTTTTGTGGGAGTGCTGAAGGTGGTCTTCTACCAGTAGAAGTTGCTTGAGAATTTCCCTGAGATTGAAACGAGGGTCTGTAAGTGATGTGCCCATCCAGTCAGCGCCAGATATAGGCTGAATATCGCTACTCAGGTTTTTTCCCGATCAGCTTGTCCTGGACAGATCGAGCAGCGGCTTTTGCAGCCTGCACCATGTCATCCACACGGGACGCTGCCTCCAGCTTGTCCATCTCATGGAGAGCTTGCTTTTTGGCCCCGTCCAACTGCATGTTCCCCGTGTCCGTGCGCTCCCCCGTTTCCTTGTCCAGCCTGCGGGACGTGATGCCGATGGCACCGGGTTTGTACATCTTGACAAACTCAGGACGCATGTGGTCGACTGCGATGTCCCAGGCAAAACTAAGGATCACACCCGCCATGACCTCTACTGGCTTTCCCCCATACATCACGGGTTTCCTGTCGGCAAACAGAAGCTGGCCCGCACCAGTTAGCAACTGCAGGTCCAGGTAGTACAGCGGCGTTGGTGCATCTGGTTTCTCGAATGTCAGGTCCAGATACACCGTGATACGCTTGTCCCCCCAGTCCATGCTAGGGCTTTCAAGAGTCCCGATGCCGCCAACCTCGACCTTGAAATCACGGGCCGCGCACATCCGGGCCATGACCTCCATCTCGTCCTCTGACATGGGGGTGTAAAGGCCATGGGGGTTGCCCCCACCGAACATATTTTTACCTTCTACGTCTGCCATGGACACACCTTGACGTGACAGGCCCTCGGGCGATCCATGCGAATTCCCGCAAAGAACATCACCGTCCGACCTTGGTATGGGAGTTTGCCATCGAGTACTTCACTTCGATGCAAATGATAAGGAACACCGTCATCCCCCGCGATGAATCCGTACCCGCGGTGTGCATCGAACGTGTCCACATGACCCATCATGGGATGTGGTGCTTGGACTCGGGTTACCCGTTTTGCTTTGGGGGCTTTCCCCATTTTATCCGCCCCGCCTGCCAGTTCCACCATGACGGGCTCCCCTAAAATAGGCGGGGGATCCGTATCAGGCCAGGTGCATCCCGGGATGGGGCATTTGCTGCAACGTGTGGGAGAGGGTGTCTGGATTTCCCCTGGATGGAAAGTGACGAGATGGAAAAACACCTGTTTATCCAGGGTCGGATCTATGGCGAACCCGTAGTATTTGTCGGGGATGTACTTATGAACCCGCATCTGAACGGGAGGCAAGGGGGACTTCTGCGCCAAAGCTATCCGTTGATCAGACCCTTGATCAATCCTTGCAAGATCACACCCATGGTTTCAGACAGCTTGGCCAGGAAATCCCTTGTGGCGGTTTTCTGATCCGCCTCTGCGTTCTGGAACTGCGCCAGAAGGTCGCTTGCGACCTCCAGGTCAGCCCAGTCGATCTCAGGGATTTTGTCATCGTCATCGCTGAACAACTTTTCGATCTCGTTGATTGCGATGTTGATGCCATCAGGGCCGAACTCCTCGACAGCGTTGGCGACCAGCTTGAGCGCAGCCTTTTTCCAGGGCGTGTCTGCCTGAGCGATCAGGTCTTTGAGTTGGTCGGCCAGCATTTCGACACCAGCCTCACCAAGCGCTGGCACCAGCTTTTTCAGTGTCTTGAGTAGCTCATCCATGGTCAGCCCTCCTTGGGCGTGATCGCTGTCGCAGGCACGACAGCCGGGGTGTCAGCAGGGGTGGGGACCACAACCGGGGCAACAACCGGGGCAGGACACAGAGTCCCCGTATCCGGGACCGTGGGGGGAACCTTGGGGGGACGCTCATCCTTGAGTCCCGCGTTGTGCATCGCCATGTCGCTGTGCCATGGGATCCGGGCCTCAACCACCAACGCTTTCTTGGCGGAACTCAGGCACCGTTTCGCGCTGTCCCCGATGAACTTCTTGGAGGCATCGCACGTACAACCCACGGCCACCCATTCCTTGAGCAACTCCGCCTGCTGTAGGTTTGCCTGTGAGAAAAACTTCACCTCCATGGTGAGTGTCTTCCCGTCGCGCACCACCTGTTTACCGCAGGATGCACCCATGAGCATGGGCGTCAAAAACACCATCAGTACTGCAAAGGGCCAAAATTTTCGCATGTCATCCTCCATGGGGGAACATTACCCGGCTGGTTTTGCCACTGTCTCAGGCTTTTTTTCTTTTTTTTCGAGGAGTTTTGCGGGGTCTTCACCATTGCCACGCGCGATGCTGGCAATGTGAACGAACTTGTCCAGGGATGCCTGGCCCAGGATGTACCCGGCCTCAACAAACCCCTGGACGATGGTGATGGCCATCACCAATGTCATCGCTGAAGCCGCTGGTTGCGTCAGCAAAATCAAAACACACAGCGCCTTTGATCCAAGTTCCGTGATCAAAAATGCGATGAACTTTTTCGAGTGCAGCGGGCTAACGGTGTCCCCGTTTTCGGACTCATCCATCTGTCACCTCATCCCACCACGGGGCCCTGTGGTATGTATCCCGACCGTGTTTTGGGAGTGCTGAAACCTGTCTGACGCGTCCACAGGATCCGTGACCATTAGTTGAACTGAGATGGCCAGTGTGTTTAACCGGGTCTGCTCATCCACGAGCATGTTCGGCACTAGCCTGTCAAACGACGCACGCGCCGCTGGGATGCGTGCCAGGAAATCCAGGAGGACATCGTCGGGAAGACGAATAGGGTTGGTATCGTCATCTTCAACCCCTTTTAGAAGATTGTCTCCGGTATCATTGAACCACCATTCACCCATACTCCCAGGAAAATATAGACAAACAACCCAGAAACAGGGCTCAGGAATGGTACTGCTGGCGTAGGAGGTACAGGAACAGGAGATGTCATGCAAGTAGTATCCCCTGATAGGGTGCTCTCACAGAGCGGTGTCGAAGACGAAACGGAATATGGCATCGATCAAGTCGATGCGGCTTTCGTCATGGGTCTCCTCCGGGATGAGATTTACAACGACCCCAAGCTGGCCCCCCTGAGAGAGTACGGGTCCAACGGCTGGGACGAGCACCGTGAGGCAGGAATCCCGGAACGTCCCATCAGGGTCACCCTGCCGACCTCCCTCAACCCCACCCTGACCATCCGGGATTATGGCCGAGGACTCAGCCACAAGGGCATCTTCCGCGTCTACACCCGCTACGGCAAATCCACCAAACGAAACAGCAACACGGGGGTCGGTTGCCTTGGCATCGGATCCAAATCCGCGTTTGCCTACACCGACTCATGGTCTATCGTGTCCTGTCACGGCGGGATGCGCCGTACCTATGCTGCCCTTCTCGAAGATGGTGACAAGGGCGTCTGCAAACTCCTGGACGAAACCCCCATGGATCCCGGGGAAGAGACCGGCATCGAGATCCAGATCCCGGTGTTTGAGGAAGACATCTGGGAATTCCACGAGAAAGCGGTATGGCTGTTCCAGCACTACCGCCCCCTGCCCGACATCAACATCGACATCCCGCAGCCGTCTGCGGATGAGATCGCACTGAAACATGGTTACATCACCCCGAACCACGGCACATGGGTCGCTGTCATGGGGTGTGTCCCTTACAAGATCGATTTCGACCAGCTTGGCGAGGACATGCCCGTCAGGGATGCGCTCTACAATCTTTCCGGTGTTTTGCAGTTTGACATCGGGGGGATAGAACATGCTGCCAACCGTGAGGGGCTGAGGTACTCGGATCATACCAAAGCAGCGCTGGTGCAGAAGTTTGAGGACCTGGTAGACGAATACGTTGAGTACCTTCTGCGGTCCCTCCGCACCAAAACGCTCGACTGGGGTTCCCGCCTGAGGGCGCAGATCCTCCGGCAATTCAAACTGCCCATCCCGAAAAAGGACAAATCCCTGGTTGCCACCAAGGTGAAAGTGCCCGAGGAAAACTCGTTCAGGATCATCCGGCAGCACTACAGGCAAGCTGTGGAATACCTTCCCGTGGAGACCAACACCAGGCTGGTCATCATGGATTCCGGCCTGGATATCAAGGGGTACACCTTCCAGCCCGGGGACTATCTGGTTGAGCCCCGTGAGGCTTACACCGTGGAAGAGGTGGAGGTGTTCCTGACCATGGCTGTGCGGGACCTGTCCCTGGAGGGCATCCCCATCGTGCGCCAGACCGGGTTGCCCTGGTCAGCCCCCTACATCCCCCCGCCTCCCCCGCCGCGCAAGGTGGACAAGAAGCACAGGGTGTCCACGTTCAAGCTGACGGAACAGTCCTATTTTGCTCATCCGTACTCCCGATGCTGGAACATTGAGAAGCGCGAGCCACAGGATGACGACGTGTACATCATCATGTCCCGGTTCGAGGCCCTCAATGATTTCGATTTTTACGCGCTGTACCAAAAGGACAGCAAACTGGCCAAGATGTTCGGGTTTACGATGCCCCCGATCTATGGCTACAAGACCACAGGGCGGAAAACAAGGACCGACGACAACACGAAGGGGACACCGTACGCTGAATGGCGCAAAACCCTGGCGCAGCAGATCATGACGCCTGAGATCCAGGCTGAAATGCGGCTGCGGGATTGGGCCAACGTAATCCCCAACGTCGAACATGCCATCAAATATGGGTCTCATGATTATAAAACCCGGACGGTGCGCAGGAAGGTGTTCGGCATGGGTGCCAATGGGGATGTCAGGGTGATTTACAACCAGTTCCTGGCAGGGCATCTGGGCAACAACCACCCCCTGGTCATCTTTTTCCGCAAGGTGTACGAGTCGCAGTCCAAGTGGGATGACGTGGTACCTGCACGCAGGCAAGCCCTGGAGAACCTGTCAAAGCTGGTACAAGAGAAACCGGCACCGCACAAGTTCCTGACACGCATGCTCGTCAAGTACCCTTTGCTTGGGGTGGACCTGCATGATGAGGAGTTCGGCACGGAGGGGTACCGGAATTTCGATGCCCTGTGGAGCGGGGCGTTCCGTTTCTGGCTGGATTACATAAAAATGGTCGACCAGGGCTCAGATACATCGACACAGGCGTAGACAACCCAGATCAAGGGAGATTCCGATGCTAAAAGGTAAGTACACCAAGACCGGTAGTTCCATCATCGTGGTCCTGAGCGGGAAGACCACCACGGTGCGCAAGGGTGCCGTCAACTTCGAACGGCTGGGTGAGGCGCTCGACGCTGATCAGTGGGACCGTGTCCCGCAGCTTCTGGACACCAAGGGCACCGTGAAGGACTGGGCTGGCGGGCTGTTCGATGTCCGTGGTGACAACATCCTGTATGACGGCGAGCAGCTCCCCAACGAGCTGACCAAGCGCATCCTGGCGATGGTCCGTGAGGGTTCCGACCCGCAGCCCTGGGTCAACTTCTGGGAGCGGCTCATGCGCAACCCCTCCTGGCGTTCCGTCAAGCAGCTCTTCCCCTTCATGGCCCATGAGGGCATCCCCATCCTGCCGGACGGCTGCTTCTTGGCGTACAAGTCCGTCACCCGGGGCTACTTGGACCACCACTCCAAGAAGATCGACAACCATCCGGGGCGCACGATCAAGGAGAAGCGCAACCGGATCAGCGACGATCCCACGCACGCCTGCCACTTCGGGCTTCATGTCGGTGCGCTGGGCTACGCCAACACGTTCGGCAGCGACCGCAGGATCATCATCTGCAAGATCGATCCTGAGAACGTGGTCTGCGTGCCCAACGACTCCAGCCAGCAGAAAATGCGGGTGTGCGAGTACTTCGTGATCGGGGAGCATCCCGGCAAGTTGCTGCCCAACACCAACATGGTGATCACGGAGGAGGATCTGCTCCCGAAGCAGGTGGCTACCGTGAAGGCGCAGCCCAAGAAGATCAAGATCAAGATCGATCCGGTGCAGCCCAAAAAGGACCCGGGTGCGACCGTCAGCCACTCCTACGATGACATGGACGAGGAGGCACTGATGAGCCAGAGCATCGCGGACCTGCGCAAGTACGCCGCGGGTGCCCTGAGCATCAAGGGCGCGTCCAAGCTGCCTGGCGGCAAGGCTGTCCTGGTCCCCCGGATCATGTACCACCGCCGGAGGGTTTCCGGTCCCTTCGCCCCGTTCAACATCCTGGACTTTGAGGGGCTGATGAGCCAGAGCATCGCGGACCTGCGCAAGTATGCCGCCGCGAACCTGTCCATCGTGGGCGCGTCCAAGATGTCCGGGGGCAAGGTTGCCCTGGCGTCCCGCATCCTTCAGGTGCGGGACGAGGACTAGGGATCAGGGGTTCCCGCACCCTCCTCAAAAGGCACCGTCGTCAAGGTAACCTTTTCAGGGGGCTTGCGGGACGCCATTCCGGTCCTGTCCAGTGCCTTTACTGGGGGCAACCCCGTCTTGACCATCTTGGGCTGCTTGCCAGCCAGCGCAGCCTCAACCTCATCCTTGCGCATCCCTGAGACGTCGATGTCCCGCTGGGCAGCGATTTCCTGAAGATCTTGCAATGTGGGTTTGACACCCCGGATAACGCTCAGGACCACGACCCCGTCATCCAGCATCCTGATAAAAGGGGTCCCCGAGATGCCATTGCCCAAGGCTGGACTCTTGTGCGCCTCTTTGGTGGTCATCTCAAGAAGCGGATGTCCCTCCAATATTTTGCGGGCTTCGTCCACAGCGTTGCGTAACTCTTGCTGTGCATCCTGAATCCTCCTGTACAGGGACATGCTGGCATCAGCGCTCTGTTGCGCCAGCAATGCCTTAACCCAAGGTTTGAACAGGGGCTCTTCAAACACTTTTTTCGCAATTGTTTTCATGTGGTGTTTACTCCTGGTGGGCTCTTTTTGGGTCCCCTTGGGTAGGATGCCCCATGGGAAAACCACTACACAAACGAACCCTGTGCATCCTGGACACCGAAACAACCGGCCTGGACTGTGACACGCAGGAAATCATCTCGTTCTCAGGCATCAAAATCATCGACGGCCAGCGGCATCTTCTGGATATCAAACTCAAACCAGACCACATCGAAACCGCATCGGACAAGGCACTCGAAATCAACGGGTACACAGCGGCGGGATGGCTCCTGGGGGTCTCACAGGAGGATGGTGCCAAGCGGATCTATGATTTTCTGCTGGATTGCATCTGGGTAGGACACAACATCGGGTTCGATAAGAACTTTCTGATGGCCCTGTTCAAACGCTACGACCTGGACGTGGGTGCTCTGGGCTACCATGTCATCGACACAGCCACCCTGGTGTACGAGCACCTGGCCCACCTGGGTCTTCATCGCCTCAGCCTCAAGGTCGCATGTCAGATGCTTGGTGTCAGCAATGAGGGTGCCCACACGGCACTGGCGGATACCGTGCGGTGCGAGAAGGTGTTCAACAAACTGATGCGTGCAGGTTTGCTGACGAGGTTGTTCTGGGGGATGCGTTGGAACTGGTGGGTGCGAACCGGGAAGGTCGTTCTGGACTAACCCTCTGCTGATTCGGCCTTCAGATCTTCCAGTTCTTTCTTCCAGTGCGGTGGGCGCTTGCCGAACAGGCCGATGTAGAACACCTTGCCCTTGGCCGGACTGAACCCACGGAATTCATATCCACCCTCGCCGCCGATTGTCTGACGCTGCTGTGGTGCCATCTTGAAGTAGTACCCGCCGTCCGCACCCGAGGCTGCGAACGTGATGTGCCCCGTGTAGTAGTCTGCACGGCGCTTTTCGGTACCCTTGCCCCGACCCAGGTAGATCTGCACAGTGATGACAGCATCCGGCTTTGCAGGCTTGGCCGCATGGTAAATCATCTCGATCTTGGCGGAACCCTGGATCACGTAGGGGGCTGTGTATTTGCCCAAACCCACACCACGCGATCTCTGCGCGTTGTCGAACCTGATAGGTGCAGGCTCACCCTTGAATGCCACCAAAATCGAAGTGGCACCGTCCAGCTTGGCCACCGTCCCGATTTTGCCGTCGAACTGGTCGTACGGTCCCTGGGATGCCGCATCCTTGTGCTTGCTGGCAACCACCTTGACCTGGTCCCCTTCCTGGAACCGCAGCCCCGTCCGCTTTTTGACCGGGGGGCTGGTTTTGATCCCAGCCTGCCGTTTGACGAACGACTCGACCTCGGAAGGGCTCATGGGATCCTGGTTGGCCGCCCACTCACCGAAATCCTCGGTCTCTTTGTTGATAGCCACCTTTTCAACAGAGCCTTCTTTCCGCAGCCCTGCTTCGATGACAGCCATCAACTTTTTTTGCTGATCCGGGTTCGCATGTGCCTGCCGGATGAGCTTTTTGACGAGATTTGTTTTTTTGCTCACAGGATCCTCCAGAGGGATTCGAGTACTCACTAATCCTGCAAGTATAAAAGGACTATTGATCAAGGAGCTTCAAAACCACCCCGAATGCGTGCTTGTTGTTGGTTTTGCGTCTCCGTGGTGACCTCCACTTTGGCCCCGTGTGATTCAAACAGAGTACGCACGACCAGGGTATCTAACCAGGATCCCACCATTTTCCAAAGCGTGCGGACTCCATTGTGTTCCACTGGAGGGTTGTTTCTGAAATACACCTGAAAATCAGAACCCCCAGTAATTTCAAATGTCCAGACGCTTTGCGAGAGCTTTGTGTGAGGTTGATGTTCCAAAGCACCCGGGGTTGCCAGGGCACACCCGCAATGGCGGGGGAAGTCACTGGTCATCAGGGCACCAACCGGGCGGCCCACCCTACCTCACGGTCGCTCAGCCGATTTATGGGCACAACCTCTAAAAAAAGATGTTCCCCTTTATGTTCCCCTGCCAGCTTTTGGGCAATCCCATGTGCCAAAGCACGCCCTGCCGTGTCAATCAATGAAAAAGATGCCTGAGTCGCACCAGGCCCCGTCATCTTTATGACCCACTCATGTGCAACCAGGGGCTCCTGCTCTTTGTCCACCGTATCCCGAACATCAACAGTCCAGCCTTTTTTGATTAGATGTTGATGAACGAGGCCCCTAACCGTTGCAACCGCACTCCTACGGCCCTGCGTGGTGGATAGAAACTCCCATGCATTTGCCTTGCGCTCCTCCTGAGACATGGACAACAAAGCAGATCCGCGGGGTGCAGTCATCTTCACAGCGACTGGCACTTCACCCCGCCTGTACTCAGGTAGATCCGTTTCAGGTGTCCCCCACTTCATCAAAGCAACGTCAGGATACCCCTGCCCCGTCAACGCCACCATGGACGAGTGTTTTGCAATCAGGGCCAGGGTTTCCTGGTCTCCCGCCAGTCCCTCCACGACCTCGTCAAGCCCACGGCCACCAAGCAACCGTTGAACAGATCCAGCCTCGGCCAGCGTATTGATCACGTCCACCTGTTCATTTTCATGAGCCTGAACCCGCTGGGCCATGTCAGAGGATGCTTGTTTCAGCATCTGGCCAACCGCCACTGGGTTTCGGGAATCAGTGTCCACGGACACCGCTGGTTTAGCGCCCTCGGGCATGGGGCCGGTACGCAATTCCGGCATGTCCCCATCGAACTGAACACGCTCGATGAGGGCTGCCTCCACCAGGGGATTGATCTTGGGCAAACCCCTGCCCTTGCGCGGTTCCATCATGGCACCAGGATGGAAATTATGTTCCTGCAAGGGTGCCATGCACTCAGTGGCCGCCGCTGTCAGCGTTTGCGCGAGGTCTGGCCGATCTTGCATCAGCCGTGTCATCTCAACGAAAGCATCCTGCTCGGACAGGGTGCCCTTCACGGCTCTGTCAAGTATTTCTGCAAGCTCTGGGATGTCGCCACGAAGTTTCTCAGAGAGATGCGCCAGTGCCTGCTCAACTTGTGGATCGAATTTAGTCTGTGTCATTACCACCACCCATCTTCACGGTCCCCCCCACCTCCACCACATCACCTTTCGGGGGTGGCGGAGCCCAGGGGTCCAGGTTCACAGGATCCGGCATGGACGGTCCCGGGCCTATGATGATGCCCCCATTCGGTACTATGGTGTTCCCCGTGGGGGGTACGATTAAAATCGGTTCTGGGGGAGCCTGGGGGGCTTCAGTGGGACGCTTGAGGCTTTGTGCTGCCTCTATGATGCTTTGTGAGATTTCATCCGGGGCTTTCTCTTGTTTGCCGTCCTCAATGGGGATCTCAGGGACCTCCCAGCACTCGATGGCTTCAGCCTGTTTTGACAGGTCGGGGAATTGAGGGATGTGGGCATAGCGCGGCAGGTCCGTGGTTACCTGGACTGTGTCGAAAAACCGTTCCATCTGAGTCGAGATGCGTGCTGAGAACAGGTCCGCAACCCACTTGGCACGGACACACGTCGGGTTGCGACAGAACCGGCAAAACCCAGCCTCAAACTCCTGAACGCTGAACGGTTTTCCCCTTTTGTCGCGGACGGTGTTGCAATCCGCGATGAGATCATTTGTTGGTATCGTCATTCTCGGCATCTACCCAGGCTGCGTTTTGGCTAGACCCCGGAGTCCCCGGAGGCCTGATCGCAGTCACAAGGTTACCACGTCCCCGCGGCAAAACCTCAATGGTAGGTGCGTCGACCGTTGGGGTCGCCACTTTGCCATCCATGGTGATGAGGACGACAGAGTGATTCTTTTGCCCGATCTTGCGGCAATGCTCACAGGTGAGGCATTTCCCGGGTTCCATGTGCAACAACCCACACACGCGCTCCCACGTTTTGTGCCTGTGGTACTCATTCTCTGTGACCAATCCCACCATCTTTTGATACTCAGGGGTTTCGAGGGACAACCCGGATGCAGGCGGAAAAGCCTTCCAATGAACACAGATGATGGCGATCTCTTCGCCCGCGAATGTTGCCTGAACTGGCTGCATGTAACCTACCTTACAGATTATCCCGTTCTGCGAGTACCGAGAATGTCTGTGCGTTGATGTGCAACGGCTTACCGTCGTTTCCCCACTGTACCCATGCATCCAGGTTTGTTCCGTCTACAGCTTCTAACTGCAAGGTATGTGTCCCCCTCTTGGCACTTTGCACAATCACGTTCGCCAGACGTTCAGCCAACCCCGGTGTCAACGGATAAGACAACCTGAATTTAAAAGCCTCTCCAGGTGGGAGTTGCTTGTCCGCTTTGAAATCCGCAGGTGTCATCGCAACAGGGGGAGGTGATGTATTGTCACCCCCCTCTGTGGTAGGGGGAGAGGATGCACCGTTCCCACCACCATCGTCACCGTCATGATCTTTTACTTGCTCGTCAAACGGGTAACTGATGTGTATCGGGTACCCCAGGTTGGACAGCACCGGGAACACGGTCTTCAACTCATCGGGGAAACCGTTTTTGTACATCAGCTTGTTGAGATCCCATTTCACCGTCCAGTCGGGACCAAACTCAACATCGCACATCATCGGAATAGCCCATCGCTTGGACAGGATCAACTTGTTGCGGCACATGATCGGGACCAGAACCAGAAGTGCCTCCTCCAAAATGTCCAGGTCCATGTCGAACACCAACTCATCGTGCATGGTGATGTTCATCCGAACCTTGTCCAACCATCCCCGCTTTTTGCATTCCTTATAGACCAGCGCCATGGCGATCTTGCAGATGTCAGCCCCGGTACCCTGGATAGGACCGTTCACTGCATTCCGCTCGGCCTTGGAACGGAATCCACCGTCCTCGTGTGTGATGTCAGGGACCGGGTACTTGCGCCCGAATGCTGTCAGGACGAACCCGTTGGCCTTGCCGAATTCATGCTGTGTCCCCCACCAAGCCCGCAGCCCTGGGTACGTCCGGTCAAACTGACGTTTGATGCGCCACCCCTCCTGCTTCCCACAACCCGTAGCACGCTGGACAGCGAACCCACCGCCGCCATAACACAGGGCAAAGTTAGTACGCTTTCCGTCTTGCCGCCGCTCTTTCCAGTCGGCTTTGTCCCGTGCGTCAGCCCCGAAAATCTCGAGTGCTGTGAGGGTGTGCAGGTCCCCGATCTTGTCCGACCCACAGTTGGGGCAGAACGGGGGTGGAGGTTTGGGTGTGCTTTGCCCGTCCCCCATGTCGAAAGTGCGGTCACATCCAGAGCAATGGAAAAACTCAGGAACCCACTTGGGTTCCAAGGACAGGTTGGAAACTACCCGAAGCTCTTGCCCCGCAAAGTCGACGGCCACCAGAAACGAATTGGGGCTGGCGATGATACACTCCCGGATCCTGCGCATGCACTCAGGACGATCCGGGTCATAGGTAGCGGGTGTCGCCTGGAGGTTGAGCTTGGGCCACCCGATCATGCGCTCTCGGCCCTTGCCCCCGCTCGGGGTGGCATAGCGCCCTGTGTCCACCTTGTGCCCCTGGAAATTGATCCTAATGGAGTTGTCCCTCGGATCCCTGTCAAGGTACATGGGCATCAGGTACGTGGACAATGCCTTGACGACCTCCCGGAACCGCTTGACCTTGGCCATGAATGGAAAATCCGCCCCGGTGCTTTCGATCACGCGGTCCAGGATGTCTTTGCTGGTTTTGATCTGCCCTGATTTTTCAGTGCGCACCAGTCCCGGAACACCCATCTCATCAAACATGGTGCCCAGTTGCTGTGGGGCTCCCACGTCATAGACAGGGGTCCATTCCTTGTCCCCCTTTTTCACCTTGGCCTTGGGGTCCACGTACAGGCTTTGGCTGGCCGATTTGGCGTGTTCAAGTTGGGCGGGCAACAGGAAAGTCGGGTCATTGGGGACGAAACGCTCCTTGATGAACTTGAGGTATCCCGGCATCACATCCCGACCCAGCAATTCCTTGGCGTTGGCGTACACCTCCATGATGGAGTCGAACCACTCTTTCTGGCCCAGAATGATCAGCTCAAGGATCTTATCTGGGTTCACAAAAATACGGTTACGTTCCATCCATCGGGTTGCTGCGACAGCCAGCTTTTCGATCTTGTAGATGGTCCCCTGTGGATGCCCATCCGCGGGCTCGATTACCTCGGGATGCAGGATATCGAAAAGCAACCGGGTACAGATGACGTCGCCCCCCACGTACCACTGAACGTCCATCCGGTTGGGATCCAGAATGGAAAAGTCCAGTTTCCCTTTGTGGTCCCCCGAAAACAAAGACCTCAACTTTAGCTGCTGAATCCCCAGCAAATCACGGGACAGCGTTTCAAGCCTTTTATCCCGCGCCCTGGAGTTCTTGAGGTATGCCAGGATGAGGGTGTCCTCCCATGTCGTTTGCTTATCCCACTCGCCATACGATGGTATTCCGACACCAGGATACTGCAGGAATTCCTGGTCGAACTTTCCATTGTGAAACACCACGATGACTTCACCCGCATCGATGGCTGCGATCAGCCGTCGGAAGGCTTTGTCAAAGACATTGTGGGGGATGTTGCAAGGCAACGCTTCCCGCTTGCCATCCCGGCGTCTTCTAACATGCCGCAGAGGGGCGTAATATGCGGTCACACCGTCGGGGGATATGCCCACACCAGAGATCAGATCAACAGTGCTGCCGTTGTAAACCCTGTTGTCCAGACCCGAGCACTCCAGGTCCAGAGCGATGACTCGCGCTTTGATGCAAATGTCGATGATCTCATCGATGTTTGCAGGGGTGACAAGAACGAACTTTTTGTTTTCAACCCAATCCGGGGGAGGTATTTTTTCGTCTATCCCACCGAAGATGTCATCAAGGCCATCATTACCGAAGATGTCGTCGCTCATAGAGTAGAATCCTTGTTATATTATCTACTCTACCCCACTGAAAACTCGTCCCCCTCAACAATAATTACATACCTGCCATCGGCCCATGCCCTCATGACATTGGACGCAGCAATCAGCAGTTTTCCGTCAGTATTGGGGGGTCGGTAGCACTCAACCAAGTGCTTGCCGGGGTGGCACGTTTTGGCAGCATACATGATGCATGTTGCGTGTAATGCGCATTTGTTCTCTGTCTCAGGGATCTGCCGAAGGAGCCCATGTGGGTGCGGACCAATCTCGTTCATCAAAGGCGTCACACGGCCATGTAAAGCATCCGTGATCGCAGCCCCAGATACGATGGGAAGGAGGTCCCCCCAAATCGTGCCCCTCAAAACTGCCAGTTCGCCCCAGGACTCATCCGGCTTGGGATAGGGACGCATGATCAACACGTCCCCCCATTCGGGGCTACTGAGGGTGTACCGTTGAAGGTTCAAGGATTCGTTTCCGAAGTCGTTTCCATAGTGCGCTCATCAAAACGATACCATCCCCCTCGGTCCTTTGCTTGTCACGCACCTCAAAACACACCCTGTCAAATCCTTCCCAGAATGTTGTGATGACCTGCAGAGGCAACTCCCGATCATCCGTGTGCCTGTCCAGCAACGTCTTGAGACGGGTCTGTGCCCCCTCAAACGTGTGTACCCGTGGACCCCCCTCCCGGTTTGCATCCGCTGTGACCTGGTCCCCCAACGTGGCTGGCGACTCATAATCACCGTCCTCGAAAGGCAACGGGGGAAGGTTCAGTTTCTTTTCCAGATGCTTCAACGCATCCAGGAACCCCATCCCCTCTTTTTCCCTGACGGTCTGGATCACATCCCGCGATGTGCCGCACGCGAAACAGTACCAGGAGCTTGAATCAGGATAGACACGGGCAGATGGTTTCCCGTCCATGCCATCCCCATGAAGGTCGCAGGGGAACTGCTCCTCACGGTCCCCGCCGGAATGGACGTGGTACCCGTAGTCCACCAGCAGATCTATGATACTGATGGCTTTGTTAATGCGGTCAATTCTGCGTGTGGTTCTTTTGTTTGCCATGCCGATTGATACTCGATAGTAGGCTCAGGCAGCCCCCCTTCGGCGTAGTTAATATGAACGGGGATAAAGGCAGGAGGCTGTTATGACATCAAAGACAAAAGGCATTGCGGATAGAGTCGTTGACGCCACCATCGAGATTCTGTGCTACCTGAAAGACCGCTGGCAGGATGAGGGTGCCTACGAGAACTGGGCCGATTATGTCCAGAAAATGAAAGACACCGTGGACGGAATCGAGGGCGTGGAATTCATTAGCATGTCCAAGCGCCCCTTCGGTTTCAAATGGAAGGGCGACGACGGACACACCAGGCTAACGAAAATCGCCAGGAACAGCGTCATGACCCTCCGGTTGGGGACTGCCTAAAATGGCCAACGTCAAAAAGAATGGGGGACTCACCGAAGAGAAAGCCGCAGCCGTGCGGAAAGCCGCTACCGACGGGTATGCCTCCGATGACATTGATTTCGAAACCGACGCCCAGTTGGACCGCCCCAAGGATGAGAGCGGAACCTGGGTCGCAGCATGGATCTGGATCCCCGACGATCACGTCAAGGGGATGTCATGACCATCGGATACGATAAAATCAGGGCTGAAATGCCCAGTTTCAAACAAACCAACGTAACCAGCCTCGGTGAGGTGAACAGCTACACGTTTCGTGAGCGCATGAACCTCAACCCCGATTATCAGCGGGGACACGTCTGGACCACCGCACAGAGCGAAGACTTCATGGGGCACATCCTGGAAGGTGGGGCATGCCCCGCTTTCATCATCCACGAGGGGGACATCTCCAAGGAGGACTACGAGAACGAGATGGTGGACGGTCAGCAGCGTGCCCGTGCCATCCTGGCATGGTTTGAT